>JACCDW010157132.1_pt1 | contig 17144 bp, 14 predicted proteins | sample 7449781 | NCBI WGS metagenome assembly JACCDW01 (sample SAMN15323449, study PRJNA562643) | freshwater metagenome | isolation source: river surface water | place: USA:Blue River Watershed | collected 2017-08-18
ACTTAGCTTCTGAGGCTGAAGGTTTGAATGTTTACCATGACCAAATCACCAACAACATCTACTTACGTTCACAGTTCTACGCTGGTACTGGTGTATCTAAAGTAATGTTCAAAAAAGCTTGCTAATAGCTGATTAGCGCAAAAATAAAATTATAAATTTAAAACTTTAAATTATGCCTTTAAATAACGACTGCTTCTTAACCGAAGGTCTTGAATTAACTGGTTGTACTAAAAACAACATCGGTGGCGTAGATACAGTTTATTTTGCAAACTTCAAGCAATTGGTTCCAGGTGGTGGTGCAGCAAACAAATTCGTTTATGACGATACCACTACTGGTGAAATCACTGCTATCACAGGTTTGACAGGTACAACTTTCTACCAATTCGATACAGTTAAAGAAACTTCGAGTTTAGCTGAAGCGATTAACGTAAACGTACAGAATGGTACATTATCATTCGTTCCAACTGTTAGCTTGGTGATGAATAAACTTGACACTGCAAAAAGAAACCTTATCCACATGTTGGCAACTGGTTTGTTAATTGCTGTTGTTAAAGACAATAACGGTACATACTGGATGTGTGGTTTCACAAAAGGTTTGGACGTTACTGCCGTTGAAGCTGGTACAGGTACTGCTTTAGGTGACAGAAATGGTGCAACAGTTACTTTGACTGGTGCTGAAAAATATCCTATCGCGGCTTTATCATCTGGTGCTGTTACTCAAATGATTGCACTTGCTGGTTACTAATAACTAAGTCAAAACAACATGAGAATGGGTTCCCACAACGGGGGCCCATTTTTTTTTGTTCAATTTGGTCTTTTCAAAAAAATGAAACTATTTATATTTAAACAAAGAATTAATTTGAATTTGGGAGATTATATTAAGGCCAATTATAATACGTTATACCAGGCCGCAAAAAACGTAACAAAGGGTCATCAGCTTACTGATGATTTATTCCAGCATTGCATAGAGGTTATCCTAACCGATAAAAACGAAGAAAAAATACAGTCACTGATTGATAAAAACCAACTACAATATTATTTTGTTTCAATATTGATTAGGAATTATCATTCATCAACATCTAGGTTCCATTATGAATATCGCAAAATAGACGATTATAAGGCCGATAAGGATGTTTATGAGGTGGAAGTACCAGATGATGAGTTTGATGCTGACAGAGAGGCTAAAATGACCTTTATTGAAAGTGAATTGGAGAAATTAGATTGGTACGATCGACAGATGGCCAAATTATATTTTGAAGAGAATATGTCATACCAAAAAATAGCTGAGTTCACCAAGATACCAAAGACCAGCTGTTACAATTCAATAACACAGATTAAAATGAAGATTAAAAATAACTACAATGGCGGTAACTAAATACAACTTAAACGAACCAGACTATATTGAAGCTAAAGCGTTTCTTGAAGAGATAAATGCTATGGCTGTAATTAACAGCGTTCAATTAAAAAAATTGCATGAATTATCAACCAGATTTGGTTTCCCATCATCACCTGGTGGATGTGCAGCATGCAATAGAAGAGCAAAGAATTATGTAAGTGGATTTGTTCATGAATATGAACGTATTGTAATAAACGGTGAAGAGGAATAATGCCTAAAGAATCAATAGATAAAGTTGGGGCTGTTGTTGAACAGATTAATGGCTACACATTCAAGGTTGTTAAAGAACTTGAACGTGGATGGTCACGCGATAGAAACAACGGATATGATAACCCAAGACAATTTATAAGAAAGTTTGAAGTTGAATGCCAGGCATGCAAAACAACAAAAGAAGTTGCATACAGTTCTGTATTTGGCAAAAAGAATTGCGTATGCAGAAATTGCAGATATGGTGAACCAAAACCAAAAGAAAAAGGTATTAAAGAAGGTAAGGTAAAACTCAATAAGTTCAATGAAGAAACCTGGGAACCAAAACTAAAAAAGAATGGTGAAGTTGACACCAGGTACATTAACAAAGCAAAAAAGGAATTTGTTGGTCAAACCTTTGAATGTGTTTTTGATACATTCCTGGTCATAGAAGAATTGCCAAGGGTCATATCAAAGAATGGTAAATACGTCTACAGGAACTTTAGGGTTGAATGCGTTAAATGTAAAACCCAAAGGGAAACATTGGCGGCATCCTTAAACGCAAAAGGGGTGGCTTGCAACAAATGCAGAACCCAAGATAGACATGTTAAATTTGACCTATCATTGGGCCCAGTTGATATTGAAAGAAAATGCGAAATAATGCATGAGATAAACCAGATATGGGATGAAATGAAAAGGATGCAAAGAGATGGTAAATTATTGCCATACCTGGTGGATAAATTTGAAGTTAATGACTGGTTATTGGACCAAGAAAATGAAACAGAACACGTTGAAAGAAATAGTTACATGGATGATAGCGATGACATTGACTATGATAACCCTAATATTGATTGGGATGATGAGCTTGAAAAATACATATAAGAATGGCAAAAAAAGCAAGTAATAAGAAACCAACAAAGGTGCATGAGTTTATCACCATAGAAAGGTTACCACAATATATCCAAGAAAAATTTAATAGCTATAGACTATCACCACATTCAATTGATTTTTGCATGCGTTTAGCAGCTGGTGAAGATGCAATGACCGTGGTAAGCGAATTATATTCATTGGGTGATAACAGGGCTGAAATTAAAAGAAAAGCAAGGGAACTATTAGGTAACCCCAAGCTACAAGATATGATTACAGTGTTTAGGGAAAACCTAAAGCACAAAGCCATCGTGGATGCAAACGCGATATTGATGCGACTTGAATTAATGTATTCAGAAGCAATTTACGATGATGAAAAACGACTTGCACTTGACGTGCTCAAAGAAATGTCTAAGATTGTTACCAGTTTGGATGGAAGCATATCGGTGACAGATGTAACAATAAAATTTGAATTACCGAACGCAATAAAAGCAAAAGCAGAGGATATTCAAGACACAGAAATAATTGAATAATATGAACTACATTTTTACAACCTACTTTACAACAGGGGTAGACCCACAAAGACCAGGAAGCTGGCCTCAGAACGAATTTAACATCATGAAAGATTTTTATGAATCTGTAATTAAAAATAAATTGAATTGTGTGATTTTACATGACCACTGTTCACCAGAATTTATTGAACAATATTCAACTGATAAAATTAAGTTTGTTAGGGTGGATGAAGTTAAATTAAATATGGTAGATTACAGATGGAATTTATATCATAATTTATTAAATGAAATGCCAGAAGTTAAAAACGTTTATTGCTTGGATATTAGCGATGTTGTTATCTTAAAGAACCCATTCAAGTCAATGAAAAAAGATATGCTTTACATTGGTGATGAAGAATGCACAAACAGACAAAACTGGTGGATGATGGAAAGATATAAAATGCTTTCACTGGACCCAAAAGAATATGTTGATAACAAGGTATTAAATTGTGGTGTAATGGGTGGTAACAGAGAGATGATGTTAAAAGTAACTGAAGAGATTGCATCGATCTTGGAAAAAGGTAATGTAACAAAAACCACAGCTGACATGGCAGCAGCAAACCACGTAGTATATACCAACTATCGAGATAACCATATTTCTGGCTTACCATTGAACACAAAATATAGAGGTGGAGCATTCGCATTCAACGGTGAAAATAATGACGCTGATAAGGCGTGGATACAACATAAATAAGATGGAGATTTTTGAAACCAGAGATGAGATGCTTAAAGTTGTACCAAAAGGTGGTATAATAGCTGAATTGGGGGTCTTCAAAGGTGAGTTCTCTATTGTGATAGATAAAGTATGCAAACCAAAAGAATTGATATTGATTGACAGTTGGTCTGGTACACATCTATACAGCGGTGATGTAAATGGAAACCACCTAAACGGTGTAAGACAATATTACAGCGGTGATGAATTATTTAACATCACAACAGAGAATATAAAGAAATGCAAAAGTATGGTCACAACCGTAAGGCTCACCACAGACATTTTGGGGGCCTTTGGTGATGATATGTTTGATATGATATACATTGATGCTGACCACAGCTATGAAGGTGTTTTAAAAGACCTTAAAAACGCGTATAACAAAATTAAGAACGGTGGTTACATCATGGGCCACGATTATGAACATAACATGCATAAGACAAATAACAGTTACAACTTTGGTGTGAAGAAAGCTGTTGATGAGTTTTGTAGAGAATACAACCAGGAAATATCCATGAAAGGAATGGATGGGTGTGTAAGTTACGGTATAAAAATTAGCAAATAAATGGTTGTAAAATTAGAGGGGGCTGACTTGTACCCATGGCAGCAAGAGGTGTATTTTTCTTATGTAAACGATGATTACAAAACGTATGTCTTAAACACGTCCAGACAGATTGGTAAGTCATTGCTTATCAGCCAGTTGGTACTCGATAGTTCAATTAACAATGGAAAAGTTGTCGTGGGGGTTGTCAGTTTGACGTATAAACAAACCAAACTTATCTATAACAATATCAGTGATATACTGCAAAATACACCGATTTTAAAGTCTGACAATAAGTCAGAACTTGAAATAAAATTGGTCAATGGGTCATCCATCAAATTCTTATCAATTCAGAACAGTGATAACATCCGTGGTTTCACCTTTGATTATTTATTTTGCGATGAGGCCGCGTATTACCCACCTGGTGTTTATGATAAGGTTTTATTACCAACCACATTGGCCAGGGGTCGCAAAGTTGTGTTAGCATCCACCCCAAGGGGTACCAATTATTTCTATGATATGTTCATGAGGGGGATTGACCCAGATGATACAACCACAACAGCTTTCAAATTTGATTACACAGCAAACCCAAACTTTGACCCCAAAGAAATTGATGCAATAAGAAAGCAATTACCAGATGCGGTATTTAGGGCCGAGTTCTTGGGTGAATTTAGTGACAATGGTTCAGTCTTCAACAACTTAAGGGATGTGTGCATCCTAAATGATTGGAAGGCCCCAGGAACAAATGTGTATTGTGGTATTGACGTTGGTTTATTCCATGACTACACTGTTGCATCCATAATGGACACAAACGGTAATGTGGTGGATATTTACCGTGCAAAGACAGGAAGTATAAATAAGTTGAACACCGAATTGGAAACATTCCTTAAAAGATGGAAACCAACAAAAACCCTTGTAGAATTAAATAACCAGGGTGTATCGGTATACGAACACCTACAACCACGTTTAAGGGGCGTAGAGGGCTTTAAAACAACTGCTGTGAGCAAGCCCGATCTTATCAACCAATTGCAAAACTCAATTGAAGACAAAAGAATTAAATTACCATCCAGAGAATTGATGCCAGAGATTTACAATGAGCTGGTGAATTATTCATTCACCTATTCAGAAAAAAGCAAGGCCATCATCTATGGGGGGTTGCCTGGTCACCACGATGACTGTGTGATTTCATTGGCCCTGGTGAACAAGGTGTACACCGAAGCACACCATAAAATTAAACCAAAGGTGCGTGTCATGTTTGGTTAAAACGGAATAACAAAAATTATATTTATAACAAAGATGGAGAAATTAGTAATTGATAAACAAAAGCTTTTCTTACCAACAAGGTGGGATGATATCAACATTTCACAATTTTTTGATATACAGAAGATTGTGGCAAAGGTTGATGGCAATGAATATCTGGATGATGAGTTCTTTTATGCATCTTTATTCGCGATTTTCACAAACACCAAACCATCGGTGTATTACAACATGAATGTTGCTGATGCGATTAAAGTTAAAACCACAATGTCATTCTTATTACAGAATGTAAAAAGTGATGATTATAAAACTGAATTTGAACATAAAAAATACAAATTTAAGGTGAAGAATTTTAATGATTTTACCTTTGGTGAATACATTGATACACAACACCTTGCAAACTTCAATGATAAAAATAATACCGTTCGTTTATTGTCGGTAATGATTGATATCTATGATAAAAAAGATATAAAAAAGTTTAGATTTAGAGATAAGAAATTAACTCTCACCAGAGAAGAAAAAGAGGGGATAATTTTATCTATGCCATGTACCAAGTTAAAAGGAATACAGACTTTTTTTTTGCGTGGTCAAAAACAATACGTGACAGATATGGTGTCTTATATGGCGAAACAGGCCAGACATCAACGCATGAAAGCGTATTTGCAAATGGGTGGTCTTATTATATCTGGCTTATGGATGCGTGTAACGAGGATGTTACCAAAATGGAAGATGTCATTAAACAACCGTTCAAAGATATCGTAACATATCTCGCATATAAAACATCAAAGAATAAAATGATTGAATCCATCCGAAAAGAAGAAGAACAAAAGTCAAAATACAAAAGATAATGAATTACAACGATTTAGTAACATACCTTAAAACAACAGCAGCAGCCCACTTCAATGTGGTATATGCTGAAGCTGGTTATGTTGAAGACCTTAACTGGGGTGAAAATAATTACCCCCTTGTTATGTTTGTTTGTCAACCTGGAACATTTAATGTTAACAAAATTAATTACAACTTCACAATGATTGTGGCTGATGTTATGGATGATACCGTTTTGCAACCAGTTGTTAAACAAAGTAATATGTTTGATATTGGTCGCGATATCATCAACCAAATTTTGTTGGATAGTCAACCAACAAGTGCGACATTCGATCTTTTAGAAGATACGGTGGTATTCACCCCATTTACAGACAATTTGCCTGACCTTTGCACTGGCTTTCAATTTGATTTTGTAATTAGCGTGAAAAATATAAATGATTGTGTGCTTCCTTTTTCTGGTAACTAATGAGTGATTTAATAATTGGTGAAGAACTTTTTAATGCCTTGGGTGATGAGATGAAAAAGAACCTCATCCAAGAAATGCGTAGAACAAAAGCTATCGCATCTGGTGATTTATTGAGGTCAATTAAATTTGATATGAAGAAGAATCCAGATGGTGGTGCCACCATTACAGTTGAGGCAAATGAATATATTATTTATGTTGACAAAGGTAGAAAGCCAGGTAAATACGCACCACTTAAACCACTTGAAGAGTGGGTTAAAAAAAAGGGGTTAGCGAGCGATAAAAAGAAGGTTACTGCGATAGCATTTGCTATTAATAATAAAATTAAAAAGAAGGGTATTAAAGCAAGACCAATTATTGAAAAAGCGTATGCAAATGGTTTGCCATTATACGATAAGATAATAAATGATGTTTTGGATAAAGACCTTAACAAATTTCTACAACAAAAATTAAACGAATTATAACATGGCTATCACAACTATTGAAGCACCAAACGAATTTAACTTTGCTAAACAGACAATACCTGTATTAGTAAAGTCATCATTAATTGGCCCAGGTGGTTCTGGGGCCATTGACCCAATTGAACGTGCATTTAGATTTGTATTTGAAATTACTGTACAAAATAGTAATGGTTTATACAAACCTTATGCTGCTGTTGCTGTACCCCCAAGACCAGATAACTATTATGGTTTTTTGGATGTTGCACCTATGGTATTGGATGCAATTACATTTGATTTGGCCACACATAAACAAACCTACGCATCAGCTTGTAACAAAAGTATAGTAAAGTTTAGAGTATTCTGTACAGAAAGATATCTTGACGCGAACGGAAACTTCACATCTGGTGCCAAAACATCTTTGGGTGAATATTATGCTATTGACGGTGCTGGTAACGAAGGAATCACCCCTTATCTTATTGATGCATTGACATCAAAGAAACCATTGCACCACCACTTCTTAATTGATTCTGGTGAATTAGCTGTTTCTGAAAAAGAACCGCTTACATTATCTTGGTTATCAAGAAATGACTTGGGTGTTAACGAACTTGAATATATCCATGGTGATTACGGTTCATTCAACAACTCACCAACTGTTGGTACAGCATCAACAAACAACGTATTGAATGTTTATTCTGGTATTACCAAGAACGCATTAACAACTGTTTCACCAGGTGTTGGTCAGTCATTGGGTGGTGCTAACTCATTCTTAGCAACCATGAATGGTATCACCGCTGGTGGTAACACAAATATCATGGTGTGGAAATACACCAACATTGATTTATCAGCTTCAACATCATATAAGTTTAGCATATGGGTTAAGAATGTTACTGGTGGTTTGCCAGCTTCTTCAGCTTATACATTCCAAGTAGCTTTAACTGGAACAAACTTTACCGCAGTTGCTGGTATTTCACCAACTGTATCATCAACATTTGGTACCTGGAAAGAGGTGAGTGTTACATTCGCAACAACTGGTTTATACACATCTGGTGATATTACTGGTATTGAAATTAGATACAACTCAAACTCATCATTATCACCTTTGGGTTCATTAAACGGTAAGCCATTCTATTATGACAGTGCGAGCTTATATGAAATAAGCACCAGTGGCGTTCCTTTTGTGGCCGATGTACAAGTTATCACCGATGATAACACCGTTTATACGATGCCAAGTGGTTACACAGCTAACATTATACCATTGAATGATACAGGACAGTCAAGATTTGATACACCTGTTGGGCCATATAAAATTTATCACCCAACTGGTCAAAACACAACAACTGGTTTCTGGTTGAACACTGGTTCTGTGCCAGCTGATTGGTTCCAAGTTAGGGTTAGAAATAACTCTGGTACTGTAATTGGTTTATCTGAAAAGATATATCAAAATTTAGATGAATGTGATATTTACGATAAGTTCAGACTTAAATGGAAAAATAGCTTGGGTGGATGGGATTATTACACCTTCACCAAAGTAAGCAAAGCTAGTACAAACATCGAACGTGAGAATTTCAAACGATCTAGGGGTACATATAGCGCAACCGCGTACCAGGAATTAACATCTGACCGTGGTTATCAGTCATTAAATATTAAACTTGAAGACACCTATACGGTTATCTCTGATTGGGTTGGTGATGGCACCGCTAAATGGATGCAAGATTTATTCATCAGCGATGAGGTTTATTTGCTTAACCCAGAACCATTCCAAAGATATGTAACCACAGTAGAATACGATTTGGAATACCCTGTATTCGTTCAAAACACAGATGTTGAGTTTATGAACAATTCAACAGAAGCTAAATTGAAGAACTTTGTTATAGATATTACCCCAGCAATAAGATTTGAGGAAAATACCACGAACTAATGATTAAAAAAACCGAATTATATATTGAAGAGTTCCAAATAGATTTATTTGGTGACGAGGCCTTCTTATTAAATTTTAATGTTGCTGATATTACCGATATTAGTGCGAAAGCTGCCTCTTATTCCAAAGAGGTTAACATCCCAGCCACCAAAATTAATAACCAAATTTTTTCACATCTTTATGATGTAAATTCTGAAGGTTATTTTAACCCCATCACAAAAAAACGTACAGAATTATTTGTTGATGGTGTATGTGTTATGCGCGGCTTTTTTAAGTTGAATAGCATCGATATTATTAACAATGAATATGTAACCTACGTTGGTGTAATTTATGAAGATAGTGTGAACTTCATCCAGGCATTGGGTGATATGGAATTATCGAATTTGAATTTACCTTTAACATCTTCAACTGGTCAGCCAACTGGTACAACTCAGACAATTACATTTAGTGGTTTTACTGGAACAGATTTTCAATTCTTTGCACCAACTGGTGGGCCAAACCCATCACCAGCAAAAAGAATATACAATTTAAATTTCACAGGTGCAACAATACCATCGAATGCATTTGGTGTATTTGGTACATTGGTGGATATTCCAAAAGGAAACGTTCCACCATGGCTTGGTATTAACCATAACCCAACCACAATTAAAGCGTTTGTGGCTGCACAAGACTGTATCTTAAACTTGACACCAACTATTGGGTTATTATCCCAGAGAGATGTTAAGAGAGGCTTTGTAAAGGTTGTTCAAAACAGTGCTGGTGATTGGATTCACACCCCAATATCACCCCCAGGATTTAACACAACAAACTCATCTGGTACCTTAACACAAACGGCTTATCCAATTTATTTGGATGCTGGTGAGGGTGTGTATTATTACTTTGCCGATAGATTACCTTTAAACTACACAAACGTAACAACACCACCATTCCCATTACCATTAAATACGGCAACAACCACAATTACTGGTACAATTCAATTGAACCTTCAAACATCAACAAACAACTTGTTGATTAATGAGAACTTTATTATAAATAACATCAGCGTTGCAACCAACTCTGATAACAGTGATATTTGTTTCCCACTTATCGATTATAACCAAAGTTATCCATATGAGGCCAAAACATTAACAACCAGCCAGACTGAAAAACCAGCGGTTAGAGTTAGGTTTGAAGATATGCGCCCAGCTGTTTTTGTTAAACGTGTATGGGATGAAATTTTCAAACAAAGTGGTTTTAAATACCAGTCAAAATTCTTGAACACCAACGCTGATTTATTTAAGAAATTAATTATCACTGGTGGTATGGATGAGGATGAGGTTGAAGCTGTTCAATTTGAACGCATCTTAACTGGTACAACCACTGGTACAACTTATTACACCTTAACTGAACCTGTACAAGATACCGAATTAACTTCATCTAGTGGTTCGATAACTGGCTACACCTATAACGCGTTTATGATTGGTGGTGCATCACCAACTGGTACAACTTATTGGAATCCAATTGTAACCAGAGGTCCTTACGTTGAATTACTTAAAAAGAACTTTAGCTATGCACAGCAATACCTTGCTTCACATGGTTATTCTGGTCCTGATTATGGTTATGTTTTAAAAGCTTTGGTTGATGGTAAATACAAAATTCAAGCACAGATAAACATGACATCCCTTGCTGTTCAATATGGTGGTTCAAACGCACCGTTAAACAAACAGGGTTTAAGATATCTTGTTGTTATTGAAAGCATCAAAGGTGGTTCATATACAAATGACCCATCGTTATTTACACCACCTTCAAAAGAGAAATGGGAAACAATTAAGGAATACAACTGGGTTAGGTCACAAAGTGTTGACCCACAAGATTATGTATTTAACATCGATGAAACAATTGAATTAAAACGTGGTGAAATTGTTAGGGTGAAACTATTGGCTTCAGCTGAAGCTCAATTTGACCCAAACTCAACAGATTCAACACCGTATCAATCTGTTACAAGACTTAATATTAGCAGCACAACCCCAACTTATATCAAATATTATAGATTGGGTACATGGATTGGTTATGAAGCGACAAGCATCACCAACATGTTGCCGCGTGGAATGAGACAAAGTGAATTTATCTTGGGTATTTCAAAGATGTTCAACCTATATTTTGAACCAGATAAACAAGACCCTAAATTGCTTTATGTTGAACCTAGAGATACTTATTATGAAGATGGTAGGGTGTTGAACTGGGAAAAGAAATTGGACTATTCTAAGGCACTTGACATATCAATTCTTTCGCATGAACAAGCTAAGAATTATATCTTCAGATACATGGATGATAGTTCAGATTATTACACCGAACAATTCAAGAAATTCAACGCAAATAACCTAACATTTGGTTCATACAAATTCACATCACCAAATGAATATGTAACAGAATCAGAAGAAATGGAATTACCATTTGCTTCATCTTATTTGCAAAGAATAAGTGGTACAGAACCTTTTGCTCAAACATTGGGTACAACAGCTGCACCTATGGTTATCACCAAGATAATTGACCCAGAAAGCCAGAAACCTGGTTATGACGGTGATGCGGCATCTTGGAAAAAAGAACCGCGTATTCTTTACTATGGTGGTAAAACAAATTTGCCAGCTGAAAGTGATAGAAATTATGATTTTTATATGATTGGTACACAAACCGATGGTGATGAGATTGAAATTGAATTGCAATGGTACCCATATGCTGGTCACTATGATAAACCACTTGAACCAACTATTGATATAAACTTTTATTCAGATACGCATTATTTGCCAACCACTTATTGGAATAATATCAGTGGTAACACAACAACATGTACATCCACAACAACGGTCGATCTCGCACAATTGGTTATTGGTAATAACGTTGTAATGAATAAATCGGTGCCAGCTTATTTCAATGTGAATGCTGCTGTTAACAAATATGTTACGGTTTTTAGAAGAAATGCTAACGGAACAATTGATAACACCAACTATTTTATAGGTCTTGTTGTATCAAATACAACCACAACTGTATTGTTAAAGGTTATATCAAAATATTACCCAACAAACACACAAGGTGTTCCAACTGGTACAACATCTTTCTCATCATGGACATTGCAATTAACAGATGCAATTCTAAAATATGATTTGTTCAATGTTTTTTACAAAAACCAGATGGTTGAATTAACTGACCAGACGGCCAGATTAATGAAATGTTATATGTACTTAACACCAGTTGATATAGCAAACTTTAGGTTCAATGATATTGTGTATGCTCATGATGAATATTGGAGAGTAAATAAAATTATTGATTTTGACACATCATCCGATGTTAAGCAAACAACCCAGGTTGAATTGATTAAAATTATCAGAGCACAAACATCTAATTTGATTGATTATATCCAAGGTGGTTATCTTGGTATAAATGGTGGTTCTGTTGGTGGTTTAGGTGGTACAACAACCACAACCAGTGGTACAACACCAGAAGTTGTTGGTATGGCCCCTAACGGTCAGCCAGGTAGCTATACAAATGCGACACAGGAATTGATGGGTCTAAGAAGTAACGGTATTGTCCAAGATGTTAATGGTTTGGTGCCACGATTCTTTGAAAAAGAAGCCACAGTTGGTAGAGGTATTGATGAGTTGAGATACACCATTGTAAATAACACCTTAAGAATTGAGGATGCGATTAATACCGCGAATGTTAAACCAATTGGTGAAAGCATCACCTATACGGATGCGGACGCTGGTAACCAGACATTGGATGGTAGATATGAACAAGTTTACTTTGATGTGACAGCCAGAAACGTATTATTCATCATCACCTTACAAGATGTTGCAGCTAACGATGGTTTCACCGTTCATTTTGATGCATTAAACGCCACCACAACGACTTTCATGCAAATTGAGAATGGTAATGCCACCACGAATGAGATATTCGTTATAAACCAAGATAATAGCGTTATTGCAAAATATGATGCCACCAAAGAAAAGTGGATAATATCTAAGGGGTAACCAAAAAAGATAAATTTATATTTAAATTAAACAATAGCATGGCTGATTTAAACAAAGTAATAAAATTAGATATACAGGTTGGTACTGGTCAAGTAACCCAATTTGAAGGTACATTAGAGCAAGTCATTCAAAAGATTGAGGACACCAAAGAGGCTACCAAAGACTTTAGAGATGAGCTTGGTAAACCTATTGAAGTTAACGTTGAAATTAATGGTGTTAAACAATCAGCAAAAGATGTAGAAAATTTAACAAATGAATTAAAGCAATTAAAAACTGCTGAAGAAGCTCAGACAAAAGCAGCAAAGGATGTTAACGCATCATTTGATGAAGTATATGGTGATTTAAAGCCACTTACAGCGCGTTTAGGTGAAGCAGAAGATCGTTTGTATGAATTGGCTTTGGCTGGTCAGCAAACCACCCAGGAATACCAGGATTTATTAGCTGCAACTGCTAATTATCGTAGAACACAGATTGAAACTGATTTGGCTGTTGATGCGGCCTCTCAAACTTTTGCACAAAAGTTGGGTGGTTCATTGCAAGCTGTTGCTGGTGCCTTTGCAATTGCACAGGGTGCTGCTGGTTTATTTGGTTCAGAAAATGAAGACCTTGAAAAAGCAATTCTTAAAACCCAACAAGCTTTGGCTTTGGTTCAAGGTATTGACGCGTTTAAACAAGGTTTGCCGTCTTTAAAAGCATTCGCTAAGGAGATTGGTCTAAACACCGTTTTAACGAAGGCTAATGCTGCTGCAAATGCTTTAACTGCCAGAAGCTTCAAGCTTATGGGTATTTCAGTTGAAACCACATCTTTATCATTCAAAGCTTTAAAAGGTGCTATTGCTGCAACTGGTATTGGTTTATTGGTTGTTGCCCTTGGTGAATTGGTTGCCAACTTCGATAAGATACAAGAATTTTTTGGTGGTGCCACCCAAGCACAAAAAGACTTTAATGCGGCTGTTACTGAAGGTCAAACAAAAATTTATGAAGAAAGCCAGGCTATCAATGCAAACGTTAAAGTATTGAATGACCAGAATGCTTCATTGGAAGTTAAAAAAGAGGCCTATAAACAATTACAAGAAGATGTACCAGCATTAAGGGATTATACCTATGAAGAAGCTGTTGCAACTGGTGTTTTAACAAAAGCAATTAATTTACAAATTGAGGCAATTAAAGCCAGAGCTTTTGCTGAAGTATTTGCAAAGAAAGCTGCTGAAGAAGCTGGTAAACAAGCTGAAATTAATAACCGTACCACCGAAGAAAGTTTATCATTTTATGATAAAACGGTTGCCACATTCGCAACTTTATTTAGTGCTTATGGTTCATTAGGTGGTCAATATGTTAAAGTTACTAGAGCCGCTAAAAACAACGCTGAAGAAACTGAAAAATCAGTTAAAGCACAACAAATTTATACTGGTGAATTTGAGAAATACACCAAACTTGCTTTAGAGGCTGAAGCCCAATTAGCTGAAATTGAAAAGGCTGGTACTGATAATGCTAATAAGAAAAAGAATGCCACCAAGAATGCCCAGGATGCTGATGCAAAATATAGAGAGCAACAAAAGAAAAACGCTAAAGCTGCTTATGATGAGGCTGTATTACAGGCCAACAAACAAAGAGATTTAGATTTAGCCGCTGCTAAAACAGCTGAAGAAAGAGTTGCCGCTGAAACAAAATATATTGATGCCATCAAAGTTGCTAAAGATAATTTGGCTAAAGCTAATTTTAAAGCAACTGAAAAGGAAAAGCGTGATGCTAACGCATTGGCACTTGAATTATACAACATCGATAAAGAGGCTATTGACGGTAAAAAAACTTTAAATGATGAGATTAAAAAGCTTAACGAAGATAGAGCTTTAAGTGAACAAGAACGAATCAAAAAATTCAAAGAATTAACAGCAAATGCAAGTGCCCAAGATTTAGATAATTTAGAAAAAAGTTTACAAGGTCAATTGGATGCAATTGATGAAAGCAACGCTGAAGAAGTTCAAAAGGCAAAAGAATTAAGATTACAACTTTTAGCTGTTCAAAAACAAAAAGCTTTGGATGCTGAAGCTGCTAGGTCAACTGGTGTTATTAGTGAATTAGAAAAACAACGTGATGAAGAACTTAAATTATATGAAGGTCAAGCGGTAAAACAAAAACAAATTGCTGAATTATATAATGCACAGATTGAAGCTGAAAAGAAACAGTCTGGTGAGAATATTGTTGCCATCACCCAAGAATACGCTGACCAAGGTGTTCAAGTTGAAAAAGATGCCAAGGATAAAAAGGTTGAATTAAGCAAAGAGGAAGCTGAAGAAAAGAAAGACCTACAACAACAGGTATTTGATAAATCAGTTGAGTTAGCCAACGCTTTGGCCGATCTCGCACAAGCCATATTGGAAGTTCAAACAAAACGTATTGAAGATGAATATGAAAAGAGAAAGAATGACCAGGAAAGATTAAATGATAAGTTGACATCCAATGAGGAATTGACAGCTGAACAACGTGCTGAACTTGAAAGAAGAAACGCTGAAGAGTTAACCAAGATTGAAGAGGAAAAAGCTGCCAAACTTAAAGAGGTTAAAAAGAAACAAGCTGATATTGATTTGGCGATTACAACCGCTAACATCATCGCACAAACAGCCCAGGCTGTAATATCTGTTAACGCATCACCAGCTGTTAACGCTGATGTTACACAAACTTTAAGAACCATACTTACAGCTTTGGTTATTGGTATTGGTGCCGCTCAGTTGGCAACCGCTGTTGCACAAAGACAAGCCATCCAAGGACTTGCACGAGGTGGTATGGTTTATGGTCCTGGAACTGAAACCAGTGATGATATCCCTGTATTGCTTTCAAACGGTGAGGCTGTTATCAATGCGGCCGCTGTTAAAAGATTTTCACCTATCTTATCAGCAATTAATGAAAGCACTGGCGGTGCACCTATCAGACCTAAATTCGCTGCTGGTGGCGTTATCGCGGCAACACCTGGACAGGTTAACATTTCAAATATAAATGACATTGCAGCTGTGGCTGGTCAATCAGCAATTAGAGCATACATCTTAAGTTCAGATGTTGCATCTGATAGCGTTAAAAACTCAAGATTAGTAAGACAGTCTAGAATTAAATAATTAATTAACTATATTTATAACATGCAGTATAATTTACCAATTTACGAAATATCAATTGATGAAGCAATGCACCTTGGCGTTGACGAGATTGCCTTTGTCGAGGACCCAGCCATCCAGGAATTGTGGGTTGCAATGAATGAAGAAATAAAGCTTGCGGCCGATGGTGATAAGATGATTGTGACTGGCCCAGCATTGGTGCCAGATCGTTTGATTTATCGTGTGCACCCTAAGACTGGTGCCGAATACTATATCAAGTTTAGCAAAGAAGCAATTGAGAAAATTGTATTGCGTTATTTCACCCAAAATAAAGTCCTAAATTTTAACCTTGAACACAATAAAGAAAATGACGTACAAGGCGTTATTTTGGAGTCGTGGATAGTCAAGGACCCAACCTATGACCAAAGTGTCTTATACGGCTTTAAAAACCTTCCTATAGGTAGCTGGTTGGTATCGGTTAAAGTTGAGGATAAACAATTCTGGGATGAATATGTAAAAACTGGTAAGGTTCGTGGTTTCTCAATCGAGGGTTCTTTTGCTCAACAACTGGTTGAAGAACTTGCAAAACAAGAATTGGTGATTGAACCACGTTCTGGTGAAACTGAGGATGAGTTTATTTCAAGATGCATCGGTGTTGAAATTGATGGTGGAATGGACCAAGACCAGGCGGTTGCGGTTTGTTATTCAAAGTGGGATGAACACCTTACAGCTGAATTATCACAGTATGAATTAACAGCTGAAGAAGCTGAATTGCTTATCAAAGAGGTTATGATGGCCAGAAACGTTTGGAGAAACTACCCAAAGGTCATCAAAGAAAATGCACAACGTGCTTTGGATTATGCAAAAGAAAACGGATGGGGCCCATGTGGTACCCCTG
>JACCDW010500950.1_pt1 | contig 17139 bp, 12 predicted proteins | sample 7449781 | NCBI WGS metagenome assembly JACCDW01 (sample SAMN15323449, study PRJNA562643) | freshwater metagenome | isolation source: river surface water | place: USA:Blue River Watershed | collected 2017-08-18
CACGCGAGAAGTTAGATAACCTCACATTTGTTGTTAACTGTAACTTGCAGCGTCTCGATGGCCCTGTTCGTGGAAACGGCAAGATTATTCAAGAGCTCGAATCAATCTTCGGTGGCGCTGGATGGAATGTCATCAAGGTCGTATGGGGTCGCGGTTGGGATCCACTTCTCGCACAAGATCGCGAAGGTGCTCTCGTTAACATCATGAATACAACTCTTGATGGTGATTACCAGACATTTAAGGGCGAATCCGGTGCATACGTCCGCGAGAACTTCTTCGGAAAAGATCCACGCACTGCAGCGATGGTTGCTAACTGGTCTGATGATGATATTTGGGCGCTCAAGCGAGGTGGCCATGATTACCGCAAGCTTTACGCAGCTTACCTTGCTGCAACTCAGAAGAATGGAAAGCCAACTGTCATTCTTGCTAAGACAGTTAAGGGCTGGACACTTGGTTCGCACTTCGAGGCTCGTAACTCAACGCACCAGATGAAGAAGATGTCCCTAGAAGACATTACTGAATTCCGTGATCGTCTTGAGATTCCGCTTCCAGATAGTGCACTTGATAAGTACACACCTGCTTACTTCAAGCCAGCTGCAGATTCAGTTGAAGCGAAGTACTTAGCAGAGCGTCGTGCTGCGCTTGGTGGCACGGTTCCACGTCGTCGTGCAGTTTCAAAGCCACTGCCTCAGCCAGCAGATTCAGTATATGAATCAGTAAAGCGTGGCTCAGGTCAGCAAGAAATCGCAACCACAATGGCATTTGTCCGCATGTTGAAGGACCTTGTGAAGGATGAGGGAATTGGCAAGCGCCTTGTTCCAATCATTCCGGATGAGGCTCGCACATTCGGTCTTGATTCATTGTTCCCATCACTGAAGATTTACTCACCACACGGTCAGCAGTACACATCCGTTGACCGCGAACTCATCCTCTCTTATAAGGAATCAACTTCAGGGCAGATTCTTCACGAAGGTATCAATGAAGCTGGTTCTGTAGCCTCATTTACCGCGGTCGGTTCTTCATACTCAACACATGATGAACCAATGATCCCGATTTATATTTTCTACTCAATGTTTGGTTTCCAGCGCACCGGAGATGCATTCTGGGCAGCATCGGATCAGATGGTTCGTGGATTCGTTCTCGGTGCAACTGCAGGGCGCACAACTCTCAATGGTGAAGGTCTACAACACGAAGATGGTCATTCACATCTTCTTGCGGCAACCAACCCTGCAGTCGTCGCTTATGACCCTGCTTATGCATACGAACTCGGACATATCTTCAAGGATGGTCTCCGTCGTATGTATGGCGAGAAGAGCGAGAACATTTACTACTACCTCACTGTTTACAACGAGCCATACCAGCAGCCAGCGGAGCCGGAAAATCTTGACGTTGATGGATTGCTTCGCGGCATCTATCTCTTGAAGCCAGGTCAGAAGCAGCGCAAGAAGAATGCGCAGATTCTTGCATCTGGCGTCGGTGTTAACTGGGCGCTCAAGGCACAAGATCTCTTGCAGCAAGATTGGGGCGTATCTGCCTCTGTCTGGTCAGTTACTTCATGGAATGAGCTTCGCCGTGATGGTCTCGAAGTTGATAGTCATAATTTACTCAACCCAACTAAGAAGAAGACTGCGTACGTAACAAGCAAACTGAAGGACACAGATGGTCCAGTCATTGCAGTCTCTGACTTTATGCGCGCAGTACAAGATCAAATTGCGCCATGGGTTCCACATGACTTTTACGCTCTCGGCACCGACGGCTTTGGACTTTCTGATACTCGTGGAGCGCTCCGTCGCCACTTCAAGGTTGATGCCGAATCAATCGTGGTGGCAACACTTGCTCAACTTGCTAAGAACGGCGATATCAAGGAATCTCTTGTTACCGAAGCGATTAACAAGTACCGTATCTTCGATGTCACGGCGGCAGATGCAGGAAATACAGAAGGATCTGGCTGATTAATCGAATTCCAGTAGCAGATATCTCCCCCGCGACTTTCTTCGGGGGAGAATTTGTTCCTGTTAAAGCTATCCCTGGCGAAACCTTTCCAGTCTCCGCAACAGTTTTCCGTGAAGGACATGATGCACTCGGTGCAGATGTAGTTCTCTTTGATTCATCCGGAAAAGAAATCTCCCGTTCAATCATGCACGAGGTATGGCAAGGCGGAGATCGATATACCGCCGAAATCACAATTCCAGCTCGTGGTGATTTCTCATATGCGATTGAGAGCTACGACCATCCACTCGCAACTTGGTTTCATGATGCTGAGATCAAAATTGGTGCGGATGTCGATGCTGAATTGATGTGCAAAATCGGTATCTCACTCTTTGAGGAACTCCTCGACCGTGATTCATCGAGGAAATCACTGCTCAAGCCAGCCATCGCCGCTCTTAAAGATGCTGCCCTTGCCCCTCTTCACCGCTTTGGCCATGCATCAACCCCGGAAATTCGTGCATATTGTGCCGCTTCACCACTTCGACGTTTAGCCTCGCTTAGCGAAAAGTATCCGGTATGCGCTGACCATCCACGTGCGCTCGTCGGATCTTGGTATGAGTTCTTCCCTCGTAGCGAAGGCGCAATCCTTAATAGCGATGGTTCAATCACAAGCGGAACCTTTAAAACCGCTGCTGAGAGAATCCCTGCTGTCTCTGCCATGGGTTTCGACATTCTCTATCTGCCTCCCATTCATCCAATCGGAGTAACTCATCGCAAAGGTCGAAATAACACTTTAACCCCAACAGAGTCAGACCCTGGTGTGCCATGGGCAATCGGTGGTAAAGATGGTGGCCACATGGCAATCAACCCTGTCCTTGGAACTATGGGCGACTTTGAAAAATTTGTAGCGATTGCAAAGAAAAATAAGATTGAAGTAGCGCTTGATTTCGCTCTACAAGCATCTCCGGATCATCCTTGGGTAAAGGAACATCCTGAGTTCTTCACGCATCGCCTCGATGGCACGATTGCATATGCTGAGAACCCTCCTAAGAAGTATCAAGATATCTATCCAATCAACTTTGATAATGACTATGCCGCAATCTTGGACGAGTCCCTTAAGACGCTCCGATTCTGGATCAACAAAGGTGTTTCAATCTTTCGCGTTGACAATCCACATACAAAGCCAGTTCATTTCTGGGCAGATGTCATGCGCACGATTCGCATCGAATCCCCAGATGTAATCTTCCTTGCCGAAGCATTCACTAAGGCTCCGATGATGCATGCCCTTGGCAAGGCAGGTTTTCATCAGTCTTACACATACTTCACATGGCGAACAACAAAGCAAGAGTTGATTGATTACAGCAATGAAGTCGCCCACCAAACATCAGCTTTCTTCCGTCCTAACTTCTGGGTCAATACTCCAGATATCAACCCGTTCCACTTACAAAGTGGCAATCCAGCAATCTTTGCCATCCGCGCTGCACTTGCATCGACCCTCACACCGTCGTGGGGAATGTATGCCGGGTATGAGCTTTATGAGCATCGCCGCTTTAAAGAAGGCGGCGAAGAGTATTTAGATTCTGAGAAGTATGAAATTAAGGTACGTGATTGGGCGGGAGCAGAGAAGAAACAGTTATCACTTGCGCCATTTATTACCTTGCTCAATCAGATTCGCCGTGAAAATGTCGCCCTGCAAAGGCTGCGTAATCTTCAATTCCACCACTGCGATAACGACCAGATTCTTGCCTATTCAAAGCGTGAAGGCGATAACTTGATTCTTGTCGTGGTTAATCTAGATCCAAATTTTGCACAAGAGACAACTGTTAATTGGGATATGCAGGCTCTCGGAATCGCTTCAAATAACTCATCAAATAACTTTGAGGTAACGGACTTGATTGATTCTGCACAATATCAATGGTCGCCTCACACCTATATTCGTCTCGACCCAACAAGGTTGTCAGGCAAAGTCGTTCACATTGCGAAGGTGAAGCTCTAGAATTAAGGCATGAGTTTTCTCTCCAAGATTTTTAAATCACGTAAGTCTTTGGAGGAAACCAAGCCTGCGGTGAGTTTTCTTAATCCTTTCTCAACTCTCGGCGAACTCGACTTCTATCTCATCAATGAGGGTCGCCATGAAAAGTTATGGGAAGCTCTCGGCGCACATGTTCTTCGAGACAATGATGGCAATCTAGAGGGCACTGCTTTCTCTGTCTGGGCGCCCAATGCACAAGCAGTCAGTCTGATTGGGGATCACAATTTCTGGGATAAGTCAGCGCACCCAATGGTTCGCCAGGGCACTTCAGGAATTTGGGAGATATTTGTTTCCGGAATAGGTGCGGGAACAAAATATAAGTTTGCAATCTGTGGTGCTTTCGGGCAATGGGTTGATCATGCCGATCCGCTAGCGCGAGAGACTGAAGTACCGCCGCTGACGGCATCGGTTGTGAATGAAAGCAATTTCTCATGGAGTGATAGCGAGTGGATGAGCGCGCGTTCGAATTTTCAACCATGGCGCTCTCCTATTTCTGTCTATGAAGTTCATCTTGGTTCATGGCGTCTTGGGCTTACCTATCGTCAAATAGCGACTGAACTTGTTGAGTATGTAAGCGCCAATGGTTTTACCCACGTTGAATTTCTTCCTGTCACAGAACATCCATATGGGCCATCATGGGGATATCAAGTCACATCTTTCTTTGCTCCGACATCACGCTTTGGAACGCCAGATGATTTTCGTTTCTTAGTTGATGCGCTCCATCAAGCAGGTATTGGCGTCATTCTTGACTGGGTACCAGCGCACTTTCCAAAAGATGAATGGGCTTTAGCTCGCTTTGATGGCACAGCGCTCTACGAACATGAAGATCCTCGTCTCGGTGAGCACCCTGACTGGGGAACACTCATCTTCAACTTTGGTCGTAATGAGATTCGCAACTTCCTTGTTGCTAGCGCACTCTATTGGCTAGACGAGTTCCATATTGATGGACTTCGCGTAGATGCTGTGGCATCGATGCTCTACCTCGATTACTCGCGCAAAGATGGTGAATGGTTGCCAAATAAATTTGGAGGACGAGAGAATCTCGAAGCTGTTTCCTTGCTACAAGAGGCGACTTCAACTGCTTATAGGTCACATCCTGGAATCATGATGATTGCCGAAGAATCAACTGCCTGGCCAGGCGTTACGCGCGATACATCGAGTGAAGGCCTTGGCTTTGGCTTTAAGTGGAATATGGGTTGGATGCATGACACTCTCGAGTATTTACAGCACGAACCAGTGCACCGTGTCTATCACCATAATGAGATAACCTTTTCAATTCTCTATGCTTGGTCTGAGAACTTCATGCTTGCTCTCTCGCACGATGAAGTTGTACATGGAAAAGGTTCGCTAGTAAATAAGTTCCCTGGAGATCGATGGCAGAAACTTGCGACTCTGCGCGCACTTTATGGTTTTATGTGGGCTCATCCAGGAAAGAAATTACTCTTTATGGGTCAAGAGTTTGCGCAGAATGATGAGTGGAGCCAAGAGGCGGGTCTCCAATGGCATCTCACTGAATATGCAGAGCACACCGGTGTTCAGGCAGCGTTGGCAGATATCAACGAAAACTATAAACGTCATCCTGCGCTCTGGGAGAAAGACGTTTCGCCAGAAGGTTTCCAATGGATTGTTGGAGATGACGGCGCAAATAATATCGTCGCATTTACTCGATGGTCTGATGCTGGATATCCACTCGTCAGTATTACAAACTTCTCGCCAGTGCCACAAGAGTTCTATTCATTGCGCATGCCTACCGCTGGAGTCTGGCGCGAAACTATCAATACCGATGATGTGAAATACGGTGGAAGTGGAATTGCCAACCATTCATTTGCAGTCGATGTCGATACTGATCTCTACACAACGCTTCGAGTGCCACCACTTGCAACAGTCTGGTTTGAGCGCGCTTAATTATCTTTCTTCAGTACTGGGGTAAAGAACGCTGCAACAATCATTAAGCCGGCTGGAATCATTAGTGCCAATGCAATCGAGCCAGTAGCTCCAATAACTCCTGCAACAAACCATTTCAGTACCGTTGTTAAAACGTTGTTAGCAACACCTAATTGACCTACTACCACCGCACTTGGGTTCGGTGAACGGCGATTAGCGGCGGCGGTAAAGCTAGGGCCCAAAATGGCTGAGCCAATTCCGGCTAGTGAGAATCCAAGTAAGAAGAGCCCGTATGAGAGCCATTTTGCGCTTTCTGGAAGATGCGTTGCTATTGAAATAGTGGTGATGAATCCAATGCCAGCAAGCAGAGTTGAGAAGCGTGCCAAACGATGTAGCGGATATGAATCAGGGATCTTATGTATTGATAATCGACCAGCAATCATAAAGATAGTGAAGATGATGTACGGCAAAGTGCTGAGAGTTCCATTTACCTCTAAGCGTTCTTTCGTGAAGATTGTTCCCCAATCACTGATGGCAAATTCTAGATAGACAGCAGATGCCAAACCAAGGCTGATTGGCCAATCTACGTGGAACGAAGTGAAGATATCTCTGACTCGATAATCTGTTTCAGGATGTTCGTTAGCCGCTACCAGCACAGAGTTCATTCGGAAAGCTATATAAAGCGAACTCACTCCTGAAAAAAGAACAATCAGGCCAATATGAAGTGCCAAGCTAGAAAAGTTAACAACAATTCCTGATAACAATGCCGTTATAAGTGCACCTGCACTCCAGTATCCAGCGGTACTAACGAGGACGTTTTCACCACTACGTTCTTGAATATGAAAACTTTGCGTTGTAAGCGCAACGTGATTACAGGTTATTCCAAAGCCGATCAGAATGTTGAAGATGATAAAGAGCGTTGGAGAATGAACTTGTACTGCTACTGCGAACGATGAGTAGAGCAAAATTGTTGCGCTGATAAAGACTTTTTTCACTCCTACTTTATGGACGATATGACCTGCGGTGAGCAATCCGGTAAATGCACCTATGGCACCGGTGGTGAGAATGGATCCAAAGGGACCGTTAGAGAGACCGAGATTCTCCTTCAAGTCAGGAAAACGAGGAACCCACGCCATGATGCCGAAGCCGAAGATAAAGAAGAGAGCACTTAAATAGCGCTTCTCAAGTTGATGAGAAATCATTTAGAAGAGCACATTGGCAAGAGCTGCGCGGGCTTTAATGACGCGAGGGTCAGCGGAGTCGACGAGTGCGAAGTATTCAAGGAGGCGATCCTTAACTCTCTTCTGCTCATCTCCCGATAATACTGATACCAGAGCCAATAATCTCTTAAATCCTTGTTCCAAATCCCCCTGCGCCACTTCGATATCAGCGCATTCCATTTGGATTTGAACATCATGTGGACGTTCAATCGCTTGAGCCAAGACTTTTGCTGCATCCACTCCTTCGACGCGAATCAAAAGTTGCACCTGAGCAAGGCCAACCTTCCCATACATGTCATTAGGTTTGCGCTGCAAGAGCTCTTTGTAAGCTGCCTCCGCTGCCTGATAATCTCCACGATCTATCGCTGCTAGCGCCGCATCTTCTTCTGGCTCTGCTTGTTCTACAGGCGCCTCTCCAATTCCTTGCTGTGCTGCCAAGGTAAGAATCTTGTTAATGACTTCGCGGAGTTGTGTTTCAGAGAGAGCCTGTTCTACAAAAGGAATTGGCTGTTCTGCAATAAAGACAAGGCCGTAAGGAATCGTGCGCGTTTGTAATGCTTGAGCCACCTGTGGCTGTTCATCAATATTTACTCGAGCCAAGACCCATGCACCTTGATCCGCTAAAGCCAAACGGCCGAGTGCTTGCAGCATCTCTACGGACTCAGCAGAACGTACAGACCAACAGAGAACCACTACTGGCTTTTGAGCTGACATTGGCAAGAACTCTGTGGTGAGATTTTTTGCATCAACTTCTAAACCTGGCATTGGTTTTGAAGTATCTACTGGTGGCTTACCTAAACCACTGAGATCGAAGGCGCGGCCAAAGTTAGGTGGCAATGTCATTTAGCACTCTCCTCTTTTACATCGACGCCAGAATCGCGGCGGAATGGAAGGATGTTATCTACATAAGATTGAGCAGCAAATTCCAGGCCAACATCGTGGCCAGCTTTCTCGCTGAGATACCAACGGTGTTCCAGCGTTTCATGGAAGAACTGCGCTACTTCAATGCGCCCATCTAACTCTGCTGGAATGAGCGCGACAGTTGGCTTGAAGACAATCTCTAACCAACGTCGCGCTGATTCTGCGACGGGAGGCTTTGGTGATTTCTCACGGCCGCGAAATCGATCAAAGGATGCAAGTAGGCGCTTTGCTTGAAGTTCTTCTGTCTCAAGACCCATGAGTTCGCGAAGTCGGTTCTTGTGATACCCGGCAGCGACCAACTTAGGTTGGAAGTAGAGCTTGCCGGTATTTTCACTTCCCTCTTCAATTTGTACTGAAACTTCTTCCACAGCAAAGCCAAGGTCATGCAATTGACGCATCGCTCGTTCGACGGCGTGACGATCTGATGGGTCAAGAACCTGGCGCTCTTTAAGCGCTGCCCATAAGCGGTGGTATCTCTTAATCAGAGCGTTACTGGCACGAATTGGATCCATTCCTGGATAGAGAACGCCGGAGAGCGAGAGGTCTTCCAACTCTGCCGCGACATTGAAGTGTGCGATTTCTAAATCATGTTCGCGCTGTCCATCACTCAGTGATTTTTGGAACTCGCCAGTTTCAGCGTCGACGAGATATGCCGCAAATCCTTCTGCATCGCGGCGGAAGAGTGTGTTTGAAAGCGAGCAATCGCCCCACCAGAAACCTAGAAGATGAAGGCGCACGAGAAGTAATGCGAGTGCATTCGCCATCAAGGTCACATCTTCTGCAGTGACATCTTTCCCGCTCAACAAAACTCGATATGGGAGTGAGTACGGCAGGAAGCGCGTGACGAGAGCACAAGGAAGTTCTTCACCATCGTTATCGGTGCGTCCTTCTACTACAGCTACCGACTGAACGCTTGGCGCATCAAGTTGTTTCAACTCTCGCAAAATTTTATATTCGCGGTTAGCAAATTCAGAGACCGTCTCTTTGACTGCATAGACCTCAGATTCCGGGTCATCAGTGGAGCGAACCAGACGGACAACGTGGCGAGAGATTCCGCGCTTCTCAGTGAGATGCGGGTCTTCGGGCCATAGCTCGAGGCTCTGGTTCCAGGGCAGGCCAGAGACGGCAGCAATCTCCTCACCAACTCCTGTAATCCGTAGCGCCATGAGTACATTCTCTCATCCTTCAATCACTTTCTAATTACCAATACAATTAGATATGACTATTTCAGAGCGAATCGGCGGACGAAATCCAAAGAAAGCCACGAAAAAAGAGGTTCCTGTCACATCGCATTACGGAAGTGCAGGAGCACCAATAGATCGCGGTCACCCCTTCTACTTTGGATTTCTCGCAACTATGGGTGCGCTCACTGCTTTTGTCTTACTTCGTGCGCTAGCAAGTGCGAGTCAAGTCTTTGTTCTCATTCTTGTTTCGCTCTTCTTGGCCGTGGGTCTCAATCCGGCAGTTGAAGCAATTCATCGCCGCGGTGCTTCGCGCACGACCGCAGTTGCAATCATTTTTGTTGCCGTTCTATCACTAGTTGGTGTTTTTATCGCACTTGTTATTCCTCCGCTTGTTCGTCAGACTACGTATTTAATTGAAATCGCTCCGACGCTACTGCAGGATCTCAAAGCTAATCCACGTATTGCTGATCTCAATCAGCAATACGCATTTATTGATACTTTGCAGAGCAAGCTAGAAAGTATTACCTCTGATGGAACTTTGATTTTTACCGCCTTCGGAGGCGTCATTGGAGTAGGAAGAACAGTTCTCTCCGGAACTTTCACGGCTCTCACAATTCTGGTTCTTACCCTCTACTTCATCACTTCGCTTAAAGAAGCAACTCAGATTGGCCTCAAGCTTGTTCCAGCAAGCCGCCGACCACGTGTTGCCTTATTGGTTGATGCCATCATTGCTCGAGTTGGCGCCTTTGTGGGCAGCCAGATTCTGATTGCTGCGATGGCTTCTGTTTTTGTGACCGCCCTATCTTTGGTTCTTGGACTTCCATCACCAATTTCAATCGGAATCATCGTATTTATCTGCGGCCTTATTCCACTTATCGGACACTTCTTAGGTTGTGGCATAGTCACACTCATTGCGGCAACTCAATCTGTTGCCATCGGAATCATTGCCTTTGTGACATATGTTGTTTATGTTCAGATTGAAAATTATGTAGTTACACCAAGAATCATGAAGCGGAGTTTGAATTTGCCAGGTGCTGTAACAATTATCGCGGCACTTATCGGTACTTCTCTCTTGGGTCTCGTTGGTGGACTCTTGGCAGTTCCTGTTGCCGCTTCTATCATTTTGATTATGGAAGAAGTTGTCTTTCCTAGAGCAGAACAGAACTAAAACAACTGAGAATTAATTTAGCTCAGTAGGAAGTGGAAGCCGGAATGGCGCAATAATCCGTGTAATTTCACTAAGAACGCGGTGAACATATGGCTCGCCAACCCACAGGTGCTTGGCGCCATCGACCACGATTACATCAATCTGTGGAATCGCGCTAAAGCGAGTACGAGCTTCGTCTGGTTTCAGGTAATCATCATGCTCAGGAATAAGCGCAGTAATTGGTCTTCCATCGTGAGCCCAGAAAGCTAAATCGCTCTCTTCAACTTTCATCAACGGTGGGCTCAAGAGGATGAGTCCTTTAATTCGTGGATCACGAGCATGGCAGAGCGCCAATTCGGTACCAAATGACCAACCAACTATCCAAAGCTCACTGACTTTGAGCTGATCAAAACAGTAATCAATCGCTGCTTGAACATCAAACTTCTCGGCTACACCACCATCGTAGGCACCTGTACTTGTTCCTGCCTCGCTCGTTGTGCCGCGAGTATTGAATCGAATGATTGTTATACCAGCCATTGTAGGCAAACGATTGGCAGCTTTCTTATAGATATGGCTATCCATCATTCCACCGCCGGTGGGATTGGGATGTAGGCAGAGAAGGGCAGTAGTTGGATTAGATATTGGTGCTGCGACTTCGCCAATCAGAGTCTCGCCATCGGCAGTGGCAAGGGTGAAAGGGGTGCGATGCGCGGGCAATACAGTGCTCGGGCGGATTGGTTCCGACATAGTCGCATTCTAGTGACTACTCTTTCGCTATGGCTAAGAAGAACTCGGCAACATTTGATTCGCTCAACCCTGTTACTGGTGATATCGCAGGTACTTACTCGATCTATAGCGAGAAAGAGGTCTATGCCGCTGTCACTCTCGCTTCAGATGCTGCAATCAGATGGAATGAATTAGGGCACAAGGGTCGCCGCAAGATTCTCCTTGCCTATAGTCGATTGATCTTGAGTGAGATTGATTCGCTCTCAGAACAAGTAACTCTTGAGACTGGAAAGCCCCATTCAGATGCAAAGCTTGAGATCACACTTGCTGCTCACCATGTTGCATGGGCAGCTCGCAACGCAGAATCTGTTCTCCGCACCGCACATCGCTCACCTGGTGCTTTGATGGCAAATATGTCAGCAACTGTAGAGCGTTCTCCTCTTGGTGTTGTCGGAGTCATCGGACCTTGGAACTATCCTGTCTTCACGCCGATGGGTTCAATTGCATATGCACTTGCAGCTGGCAATACAGTTGTCTTTAAGCCAAGTGAGTACACACCAGGTGTAGGTATCGCTCTCGCTGAGTTGTTTGAGCATGCTGCAGGTAGTTCAGAGTACTTCCAAGTGGTCACTGGATTTGGTGAGACCGGAGCAGCCCTCTGCCGAAGCGGTGTGAAGAAATTGGCGTTCACTGGGTCTACTGCAACAGCAAAGAAAGTTGCTGCCCTCTGCGCAGAGACGCTAACTCCCGTAATCGCTGAATGTGGTGGAAAAGACCCTGTCATTGTTGCTCGTGATGCTGATTTAACGCGTGCTGCAGATGCAACAGTCTGGTCAGCTCTGTCCAATGCGGGCCAGACATGTATCGGAGCAGAGCGCGTCTATGTTGATGAGAATGTTGCCGATATCTTTACCGAGAAGGTGATTGCGCTTGCAAAAACAATTCATGCCGGTAACCCAAATGATGCACATTACGGACCGGCAACAATGCCTTCACAACTAAAAATCATTGAAGCCCATATTAAAGATGCGGTGAAGCGTGGTGGAATTCCAGTAGTCGGCGGAACCCAATCCGTAGGAGATCGCTTTGTACAACCAGTAATTCTCTTGCAGGTTCCAGAAGATTCAATCTCCGTCACCGATGAGACATTTGGTCCAACGCTTGTGATCAATCGAGTGCCAGATATGGAGACTGCTATCCAATTTTCAAACGCTTCTCGCTATGGCCTTGGAGCGTCAATCTGGTCTCGCCGTCAAGGTCGAGCGATTGCATCCCAACTGCATTGTGGGATGGTGGCAATCAACTCTGTGATTTCATTTGCCGCCGTTGCATCCATGCCTTTCGGTGGAACGAAGGATTCTGGATACGGAAGAATTCACGGGCCAGAAGGCCTCTTAGAATTTACTTATGCACGTTCAGTTGTTCGTGCCAGGTTTCAATTACCGTTAGCAATTACTAGCTTTAAACGCACTGCCAAAGTTGATGCGTTGGTTGTCAGGCTATTAAAGACCTTAAGAGGTCGTCTCTCTTAAATCCCTCGCGCTCTAAAAGCGTGGTGCATTACGGGTGCGCTCGGTGTTAGGTCTGCGATTGTTGCGCTTGCTCCAACATGCGTTATGCCAGTGTCGGCGATTATCTTCATCTCCATCCAGCCATGCCACCGTGTGAGGTGTAGCCATTGGAATTAATTGATCGCAACCTGGGCAGCGATACGGTTTCGTCGCAGATGAACCTGAAAGCTTTCTCACAATCCATAGGCCTTGATCATCTTCTTCAAAACTCTGCGTTGAAGGGACTCCGCGAGGTTCGTCATCGTTACCTTTTGGGCGCTTGCCTTTGGGGTAGTTCTTGCGCGGACTCATGGGTGTATTTTCCATTACATTCTTACCTTTTCGCCAATCGTGAGGGCTAGAGTTGGAATATGAACTCGGTTATTGAGGTAAATGAGTTACGGAAGAGTTATGGCGCCTTGTCGGTTGTAAAGGGCATCTCGCTTTCAATCCAGAAAGGTGAAATCTTCGCCATTCTCGGCCCAAATGGCGCAGGTAAGACCACCTCGGTTGAGATTCTTGAAGGCTTTCGCACTGCAGACTCTGGCACGGTGCGTGTGCTCGATACAGATCCGGCGATAAAGGGAAAGGCTGCCCTTGAGTGGCGAGATCGAATCGGAATCGTTCTACAAAGCACTCAGGACACAGCTGAACTTACCGTTCGCGAAGCAATCACTCACTTTGCGAGTTACTACTCGAATCCGCGTAAAGTAGACGATGTTATTAATCTTGTTGGGCTAAAAGAGAAAACTGATGATCGTGCGCGCACGTTATCCGGTGGTCAGCGTCGCCGTCTCGATGTTGGACTTGGCATTATCGGTCGACCAGAGGTCCTCTTCCTTGATGAACCAACAACTGGCTTCGATCCGGAGGCGCGACGTGCATTTTGGCTTTTAATTCGCCAATTACGTGATGAGGGAACAACCATCTTGCTCACTACGCACTATCTTGATGAAGCTGAAGCTTTAGCTGATCGGGTGGCGGTAATGAATCATGGTGAAATTCTGGAGATTTCCACACCTGCACTGCTCGGTGGAAGAGCAAATGCTCAAGCAACAATTTCGTGGAGCGAAGGCGGAATGAGTAAGAGCGAGAGTTCAGATTCGCCCACTGAATTTGTAAAGGCGCTCAGCGAAAGATTGGGCGGTGAGATCCCTGATTTAAGTATTCATAGGCCATCACTTGAAGATATCTACCTCTCAATGATTGGAGCCACCCATGAATAAGAACCTTCCTGGTGCTCTCTCAATCGGAATCCAACGTGGTGGGCTAGAGGTAAAGCAATTCTTCCGACAGAAAGAATCTGTCGTATTCACTCTGCTTTTTCCATTGATTCTGCTCGCCATCTTTGGTTCCGTATTCAGCGAGAAGATCGCACCTGGCGTTACCTTCAGTCAGTACTTTGTCGCCGGAATGATCGCCTCAGCTCTGGTAAATACTGGCTTTCAACAGATTGCAATCTTTATCCCAATCGAACGTGACTTAGGTGCACTCAAGCGTTTACGTGGAACACCTATGCCAGCAGCAAGTTACTTCATCGGCAAAGCAATCGTCGTGACTATCAGCATGGTGATTCAAGTCGTACTTTTACTTGCCGCTGGTGTTGCATTCTTTGGAGTTGAACTACCTACCGAAGCAAACAAGTGGTTTATTTTTACCGCCATCATTGTCACCGGTTCATTGGTATCAACAATTCTTGGTGTGGCATTTTCTAGTGTTCCCAAGAATGCTCGTGGAGCCTCTGCCATAGTCTCGCCAGTTGTCATCATCTTGCAGTTCTTCAGTGGTGTCTTCTTTATCTTCACCGACCTACCGCAGTGGATGCAGCAGGTCGCCGCTATCTTCCCCCTCAAGTGGCTCACCCAAGGAATGCGCTCGGTCTTCCTGCCAGACTCTTTCGCTACGCGTGAAATCGCTGGCAATTGGGAGACTGGGCGAACCTTTGCCATTATTGTCATATGGCTAGTCGTGGGAACCTTCCTCGCAATCCGCACTTTCAAGTGGGATCGCGACTAACTAGCCTGCTCCTGATTGCAGCTCTCGCCCTTACATCTCCGACCTCTCAATTCGCCTCACATGCGGCTTCAACGAGCCCGACACCAGAGGCAACAGCAACGGCTACGGCATCAGCCTCTGCTTCCGCAAAAGCGACTGCAAGTGCATCGGCTAAGGCATCAGCAAAACCAACTGCAACCAAGAAGCCAGTTGTTAAGAAGAAGTCGAAGGCAAAGGTCCGTATTACACCTTCGCCCAAGCCAGTGTGGCCGCCGAAAGGTTTTAGCGTTGAAGGCGAGGTCTACGCCAAGATTCCAACTGCTAGAGAATTGGTTGGCCTTATTTCTGCAAATACGACGTTAGAGAAGCGAATTAAACAGTGCACAACTTATATCTGTGGCTCTGTTCAAGTAGCTTCTGAGATCGGTTGCATCTGGTGGGAAGTAATTTCAGTAATCTCTGATGGTCAGGGCACAAAACTTGGCGAACTCAACTCGGCCTTTGACTCGAGTGCTGCAAAAGAATTTAAGACTCTTATAGTTGTTTCGCCAGAGAGCGCTGAAAAGGGCGGTTCAGCAAAAATCATCTCAGTTATCTGCCATCACGAAGATCGCATAACAACTGATCCTAAAAATAACTATAAAAAAGTTTTCGCTTAGCGATTAGCGCCTGGAACCCAAAGCTGATCACCAATCTCTTTATTGGCAACGCGCGCCAAAACAAAGAGTAGATCTGAAAGTCGGTTGAGATATTGAGCCGTTAATGGATTAACACCGCTTCCAAACGAGTGAATCGCTGTCCACGTGCGACGCTCTGCGCGACGAACAACGGTGCGAGCAACATGGAGGTGGGCTGCCGCAGCAGTTCCAGAAGGTAGAACAAATGAACGAAGTGGTGCCAAATCTGCATTGTATGCATCGATTGAATCTTCAAGATATGTAATCTGAGTTTCAAGAACGCGAAGCGGTTCGAAAGCTGGCTTATCAACAACTGGAGTACAGAGATCTGCTCCAACATCAAAGAGATCGTTCTGAATTCGCACAAGAAGAATTCGAATATCTTCAGCGAGCGCATCGGTAGATAAGACAACGCCGATTGCTGAGTTGGCTTCATCAACTGTCGCATATGCCTCAAGGCGCGGATCATTCTTTGATGTACGGCTCATATCTCCAAGGGCAGTAGTTCCGTCATCACCTGTTTTTGTATAAATGCGAGTTAGATTAACCATGCGCCTAGCCTAATAGGCTTCGGAGATATCGCTACCCGTGACGTAGAATCGACCCATGACTTCAGCGCAGAGCCACGATCGCTTCCGTATCGTGGGCGGCTGCCGCCTTCAGGGCGAAGTAACAGTGACCGGGGCGAAGAACTCGGTTCTCAAGCTCATGGCAGCCTCCTTGCTCGCCGTTGGTAAGACCACCATCTCCAACGTCCCTGATATCGCCGACGTCGACATCATGGCCGATCTTCTGACTCGCCTTGGCTGCACCGTCCACCTCAACAATAAGCCGGGCGGCGATGGCATAGTCACTATTGATGTTCCACAAGAGCCCGCCCATCGCGCCGATTACGAACTCGTTCGCAAAATGCGTGCATCTATCAATGTGCTCGGTCCACTTGTTGCTCGTATCGGAATTGCCGAGGTTGCACTCCCTGGTGGAGATGCCATTGGTTCACGCGGCTTGGATTTTCATATCAAAGGTTTGGAATCGCTAGGCGCTAAGGCCCATATCGAACATGGCTATGTAATTGCCGAAGCGCCACATGGCCTCACTGGTACAGCAATAGTTTTGGACTTCCCAAGTGTTGGTGCAACCGAAAACATCATGACAGCAGCAGTCCTTGCAAAAGGTGTGACAACAATTGATAACGCTGCGCGTGAGCCAGATATCGTCGATCTCTGCGAATTCTTAGTTTCAATGGGTGCAAAGATTGATGGCATTGGTTCTCCGCTCATCACAATTACCGGAGTTGAGAAACTCAACCCAACATCACACCGCACCATCACCGATCGCATCATCGCCGGCACTTGGGCATTTGCTGCCGCGATGACTCAAGGTGACATTACTATTCATGGTGCTCGCGCTGACCATATGGAGGTCATGCTCGATAAGTTGTCATCAGCAGGTGCAATCATCACATCCACAAATGATGGCGTTCGCGTAAAAATGGATCACCGTCCAAAAGCTATAGATGTAGCAACTCTTCCCTATCCAGGGTTCGCTACCGACCTATTGCCATTCATTATTGCGATGAACTCAATTGCAGATGGCCACGCGATTGTTACTGAGAACGTCTTTGAATCTCGGTTTATGTTTGTTAATGAACTTGCTCGCTTGGGCGCACAAATCACGGTAGATGGCCACCACGCCTCTATCGATGGAATCACGCAACTATCTGGCGCACCTGTTGAAGCATCTGATATCCGCGCAGGTGCTGGCCTTGTTCTTGCCGCACTTGTTGCAGAGGGTGAAACCACTGTAGATGGCGCCTTCCACGTCGATCGTGGCTACCCCAAATTCGCCGAAGACTTACGTGCCCTCGGCGCCAC
>JACCDW011445205.1_pt1 | contig 17130 bp, 16 predicted proteins | sample 7449781 | NCBI WGS metagenome assembly JACCDW01 (sample SAMN15323449, study PRJNA562643) | freshwater metagenome | isolation source: river surface water | place: USA:Blue River Watershed | collected 2017-08-18
ACAATAATGTTGATACAATTAGATCCGCAATTGAATCTGTTTTAAATCAAAGCTATATTGATATAGAATACATAGTAATTGACGGAGCATCTAATGATGGTACATTAGATATTATAAATGAATACAAAGACAAAATAGCTTTAATTATCTCTGAAAATGATAATGGAATTTATGATGCGATGAACAAAGGCATATCTAATGCTACAGGAGATGTTATTGGAATACTTAATTCCGATGATATCTATGAAAATCATAATGTCATAGAAACTATCGCCAATGAATTTGAAAATATTACTGATTTAGATATTTTATATGGTGATCTTTTTTATGTTTCGAAAGACGACATTTCTAAAATTGTTAGAAAATGGAATTCATGCAAATACGATACGACTTTTTTTGAAAGAGGAGAAGTACCGCCTCACCCAACTTTATTTTTAAAACGACATGTTTATTCCATTGCTGGATTATTTAATTTAGAATATAAGTTAGCTTCTGATTATGAGTTTATGATTAGAATTTTTAAAAAATTTAATTTTAAGAATAAATACATAAATCGAGTTTTAGTTAGGATGAGATTAGGAGGGGCAACAAATAAAAATATTAAAAATATTTATTTAGGTAATACAGAAATACTTAAAGCGTGGAAAAATAATGGTTTAAAATTACCAATATTTTTACTTCCAAAAAGAATTTTAAAACGCATTGCTCAATATTTATGAAAATATTAGTAACAGGTGGGAATGGCTATTTAGGAACTTTGATTTGTAATACATTGTCTAATACAAACGAACTTTATACGCTATCAAGATCAAATTCAAATTATAATTACAACCTTGATTTTGAAATTCCAGATTTGAACCAAAATTTTGATATTGTAATACATGCAGCTGGCAAAGCACATTCAATCCCATTAAATGAAAATGAAAGTAAAAAATTCTACTTAACTAATGTGATTGGAACTAATAATTTGTTAGATGCTCTTTTAAAATCACATCTCCCTAAACAGTTTGTTTTTATTAGCTCAGTAAGTGTTTATGGATTAATTTCAGGTTTAAATATAGATGAGACCGCACCTTTACTTGCTGAAGATCCATATGGTAAAAGTAAGATAGAGGCTGAAAAATTAGTAGAAAAATGGTGTATAAAGCATAATGTCAAATATACTATTCTTAGATTACCATTAATAGTAGGTGCTAATGCCCCTGGAAATTTAGGCTCAATGATACGTAGTATAAAAAGAGGTTATTATTTCAACATTGCTGGGGGTATTGCTAAAAAAAGTATGGTTTTAGGAAAAGATATTGCTACAACTATAATACAAGCCTCCAATATTGGCGGTATTTATAATTTGACTGATGGGTTTCATCCTACTTTTCGAGATCTTAGTTTATATATTTCAAAAAAATTGGAAAAGACATATTTACCCAATATGCCTCTTTTCATTGCTAAATTATTAGCTAAATTTGGCGATTTTTTTGGTCACTCATTTCCTCTAAATTCCAATAAATTAGTTAAAATTACATCAACTTTAACATTTGATGATAATAAAGCAAGAAATGCATTTGGATGGAGCCCTACCCCTGTATTAAAAGGATTTAACTTACAAGATGATGTTTAATAAAATTTTTGCACTTTTTTTTATAATTCTATTATTCCCGATTTTTCTTTTGGTATCGCTAGCCATACTTATCGAAGATGGCTTCCCTATTTTCTTCACTCAAAAACGTGTTGGGATAAACTATTCATTCTTCAATATCTACAAGTTTCGCAGCATGAAGAAAAATACCCCTAACGTTGCGACACATTTACTTGAAAATCCAGATCATTATTTACTAAAAATTGGCAAGTTTATACGCAAAACAAGCCTGGATGAGTTACCTAATTTAATCAATATAGTTAAGGGCGAAATGGTTTTTGTTGGACCTCGACCCGCATTATACAATCAGGATGATTTAATGGAACTAAGAGTTGCAACTGGTATTTCAAAATTAAAGCCAGGTATCACAGGTTGGGCACAAATTAATGGAAGAGATGAAATTTCAATTAACGAAAAAGTGAAACTTGAACAAGTTTATTTGCGTAGAAAGTCATTTCTTTTTGATATTGAAATACTAGTTAAAACCTTTACTAATGTATTATTTAGTAAAGGAGTGAGTCACTAGTTAAACCTATATATCTTTTTAAAATAAGGCTGTCATTGACAGCCTTATTTATTTTACCCCCTTCCCAATTTCCCCAACACTCAATAACCTAGTATGATCCAGCAGTTCAATTAAGGCCATGGTTTTTTGTTTTTTCATATCACTTAAGCCTTTTACAATGGTATAAGAGTCTTTTAATAAATAAAACACATTGGTAGTGAGGTTGAGTGTTCTTTGTGCTGCGTTATTATTAATAATGGCTTGAGTATACAATGCATCTATCTCATACAACATTTGTGTATACACTTTTATCTTTTCATTTTTAGCATATCCATTTTGAATAGGAGTAGCTTGTTCCAAACACCAGTCATTCAATAATTTTAATGTACGGGGACTGTTGGCTGCAATCATATCACTACTTAAAGTATATACCAAAGCATCTATTTTCCAGCGCAGGGTATTGTAAATGGCTATGGCGGTATCCTTACTAGTATCTTTATTAGTTTCTTTATTACTTTCTTTTTTTAGTGCCATACCTAGATAGCTTTCACTCCCATATTTAATTTCCAACAATCTACTCATTAACCCAGCAGTGGCAGTGGGAGTTTGCTCCAGCTGCCCGAAGGCAGCCGAAACAAACAGATTGAAACCCAACCAAAAGAATATTTTTTTCATGTGTATTGTTTTATAAAAAGAATTTTCTGTCCTGTAACAGCCCTTCAATATGTGGGTTTTGATCATACCCATTTTGGGTTAAATCTACATCTACCAAATCCACGATCAGTTCCAAAGGCTTGTGCGGGTACTCCATTAGGTTCTCAATTAAATAATGGGTAAATGCCCCATTAAATCGGTTATTAATAATGGCATCGGCACTTAACTGGTTGGAACTGCATGCACTTAACATGGCGCCATTTAAGGGGGTTAAAACAGGCGCTTTATTGGCCAAAAGGGTAGCTGCTGGCTCGGCCAATACAGGTTGGGGGGTGTTAAAATACCGGTATTGTAGGTCATGGCCGGAAACGGGGTCACTGGATACAGGGTCACGGGAAAGGTCTTCGGCATGGCAGGAGTCTGAAATCCATATAAAATGCACCCCTTTAGGGATAGCGGCAAACAAATAGGCAAATTCCTTGTCCCTAAAGGCCGTGGCACTGCTACCATTAAAATCATAGGGACAGATAATTTCATCCAAGCCATCGGTTTCTAAATGCGGAAACAATGTGGCTGCTTGTGCACCATGTCCACTATAATGAAACAACAATTGATCTCCAGGAGTGGCTCCTTCTAATAACCATTTTATTTGGTTGATAATACCTTGCTTGGTGGCGTCCTTGTCCGTTAGCTTTTTGATATTTTCTTTTGCATATACTTTATTGGTCTCTGCAATATAATGTTCCATATCTAAAATATCATTCACGCAACCTCTTAGTGAATTATTGGGATTGGGGTATTGATTAATCCCCACTAATAATGCTTTGTTTTTCATAATTATTTTAGTTTGTTTCATTGAATGTAGAATTAAAATACATGGTACCAAATTTTAGTTTTACATTTATTTGCAGGTCTGAAAGGCTTTCCTAGAAAGGATTCTAGGTGTATCTGCAAACTCAATGATAGCTTATTTCTCATTTTTAACAACTTAGATTAATTGCTAAAAAATATTTTTATGAAAAAAGATCCGTCGCCTCCTTTATGGAAAAGTAGCCTGTTATTTTTAATTGCCTTAATACTATTGGTGCTTACAGCACCCTTTGGGTTTGTGTATGCACTCCTGCGTCAGTTACTTTTTGAAAAAGCAAAATCACTAAGTTTATTTTTTATTGAACTCGCTTTAGTATTAGATGAAGCAGGGAATGTGGTCATGCAACATTTACTCAATGACACTTTACTTATTAAAAACAAACACACTTATTTTTTTGGCAATAAAAAGGAAACCATCAGCAGCGTGATTGGTAAAAATGAATTGACTGGCACTTTAACTAGCCTAGGCAAAGCCCTAAATGCCTTCCTCAATTTGGTAGACCAAGGGCATTCGCTCAATTCCATCATTTATGATGTGAAAGCTTGGGAAAAGGAGCATGGAAAAGTTAATACCTGACGTTATTTAACTCCAAAAAGGCAAAATTGCCCTGAAAGGCACTGATAGCCGAGTTATTCTCATAGCATTTAATCACCCTAATTTGGGTGGCAGCTGGGTTGGTTCGGTATCCAATGCCATTTGAATAGGAAGAAGTGCAATTGGTAAAGTTGATATTTGAAGCTCCTCCTACAATATCAAAAGTGGCTCTTATGGGGTTGTCACCCACTTTGTAACCGTAACAATTGAGTACTTCAACACTATCTGTCTTTCCTTTTATTTGTTCAATATTTATTAATCCAACTCCTCCATAATCACTGGTTACATTGTTTACAGTAATTTTTTTGGTTACACAATGGTCGTCATAGGATTGTACCAATATGGTTCCTCCTCTTTCAAAAACATTTAAGGAATCACCCTTAATAGTTATGTTGTTGATATTTATGTTGCGTACCATTTCATTTCCACCTGCTGCAGATTTGACTACAATGGAAGTAAGCCCGCAATTGGTTGCAATTACATTTTCAATAGTTACATTACTAGTTCTAATAGCAATTCCATGAAAATACTTTTTCACTTTTATATTACGAATGGTGATGTCAGAACCAGACTGGCAAAGGATTCCATGATGATATCCAAAATAGCCATCTCCCAATAAACTGATATTGGAATAGGTTTGATATAGGGGTGCATTACCTAAACCATCTCCGGTAATTATGGCGTCGTTATTTGTTTGCAATCCGATTTGAGAGAATTGAACGTGCTTTTTATTTTTTGCATTGATGGTTCCCAATAAAATTACGCCGTTGTACAAACTATCATTTCCAATCTCCGGTTGTTTTTGTCCTATGAATTGTAAACTATCATAAAGTACAGTAATATTGGTTTTGTATTTTCCATTGGGAATATAGATGGCCACTTTGTTTTGATGCGCAAACTGTTGTGCTTTTTCAAAAGCAATTGTTTCATCGGCCAGGCCATCTCCTTTGGCACCAAATTCTAAAATGGAAATACGAGGAATGGATTGCGGTATTTCGCCCCCCACCGGAAGGTCATTTTTTTTACAACCCAGGACAAGGATTAGTAAGCATAAAATAGGCCAATTCTTCAACTGTTTCATGGGTCAAAATATGAGCAAATATATCAATGAACCTTGGGATGCTCAATAATCCTCCCCAATTCCAAGTTTTTACCATGAAAAGCACCTAAAACAGTGCCTTGAAGGCCTAATATTCCCCCAATTTTTAATATCTTTATTGTGTAGTAAAACCAAGGCGTTTTTCGACCTAACTTATTCATTTACTGTGACTAAGAAAGGCTTTGCCTTGCAAAAATTTGTATATGTTTAAATTCAATTTGGGTTTATTGGCAATTTGCCTTGTTTTTGCTGGCTGTGTAAAGTCGGGATACAAGGAAATAGTCGTGTACAATAACAATTTTAAAAGTGGCGACACCAGTTTTTTAAAGGGAGCAACTATTTGGAAATGGAATGGTCAATCCATTATTGGCAGATACAACAATGGAGGCTTTGATGTAGAACTTACCAATTTACCCAATCATGCTGCTTTGTCCATTACGGTGATTCCTTATTTTCATGATAGCTGGGATGGCAGTACCAATGTGGGTGGTATGGATGGTCCTGATATTTGGCAAATGTCGGTAGATGGGAATTTGTTAGTGAATTCTACTTTCTCCAATTCTCCATGCAATAGTATGTATTGTTTACAACAATCTTATCCATTGCCGTATAGCAATATTAATAATCCACCAATGACCAATGCAGTGCAAACCTTACCAAGCGTTGGTAATTGTAGTGGCATTCAGGTTAGCTCGGTGTATAAAATTGTAAAAACCATTTCACATTCGGGCAGCACTGCTAAAATAAGTTTTAGAGATGAACTGGTGCAAACCAATGTACCTGATAGACTTTGTGATGAGTCCTGGTCTATGAGTGAAATAATTGTAAAAGTCATTAACACGCCTTAATTCTTTTTTTTGAAATTGAATATTCCTGCCATCGGGCAGTTTACTGCTTTATTAATTTTAAACATCACCAACGCGTTGTTTCAACTCATGGTGATTCCATTGCTGGTGCACAATACCAGTACCAACTTAGTAGGTACTTACTTTTTAGTACTTTCTTTTGGCGTGTTGGCCAGCATCTTTATTAATTTTGGAACAGGCCAAACTGCAGTGGTTGAAATTAGACAAGTGCAAAACAAGGAACAATATCCTAGTATTGCAGCACAAGTATTGAGTTTGCGCTTTTGGGCTTTGTTGATTGCTTTGCTAGTTTGTAGCTTACTTCCTTATGTAGTGAACAATGGAATTTATTATTTATGTGCGATTCCTTTGTTGCTCTCCGAGTTTATCAATCCTCAATATTTTTTAATAGCTACTTACAATGTGCGACAGTATAGTTTGCTTAACGCAGCAATACGAATAGCTGCGTTTGTGGGTATTTATATTTTTAGAACACATGAACATATTGTTGCCATTGCATTATTATTCTCAGGAACTGGGGTATTGTTATTGCATTTAAAATACGCATCCACCGCTTTCTTTATTAAAAATATTTTTAGCAACCTACCTAATTTTCACACCATCAAGCAACTTATTAAAGCACAAAGCTTGGTATTGGGTAATGGTCTTACGGTGCATTTGCAACAGTCTTTATTTTTATTTGCCCTTCCTCATTTTGTGACGCCCTTGTTTTTGTCTGCCTATGGTTTAATAGACAAACTTATTTCAAGTGGTAGAATGATGGTGAATGCGTATAGTGCTGCAGTGATGCCACATGCTGCAGGTACCCATCAACAAGGACTAGCGCATTGGGCACAACTAAAAAAACAACAAAACAAAATATTAGCAGCCTTATGCATAATTGCTGGCGCGATTCTTTATTTTTTCCCAGAACAAATTTTAATGATTTTGTTATGGGGTAAAAAAGCTTCCAATGCTGAATTCTTTAACCAAGCCACTGTATTGTTAAAACTAATTGCACCCGTTCCTTTGTTGATTGCTTTGAACGTTTTAAATGTGGCTGAATTGTTATTAGAAAAAAAATACCTAGCTTATTTTATTGCTGGTGTATTGGTGCTGCTAGTAGCCATTTTATTTGTTGTGTTTATGTACTTGGGTTTGCCCATTAAGGTTGCAGGGTATTATCCTGTTATTGTAGAAGGAAGTTGCTTGCTTATTTATTTTTTAATTTTAAAAGGATTGAAAAGTGCGAAACAGTAAAATTGCATTTTTATTCCTGTTGCTTTTGATGATACAAAAGGGCTTTGCGCAGGATACTGTGCAAATAAAACCAACGCCTTTTAAAACTACCCTTCAATGGGTAGGGGATCATCCCTATGATTGGAACGAAGGTTCCATGATTCTTGCCAAAGGCTTTCAGCAATATGTAAATGGGGGCGTGAATGTGAAATGGAAAAATTTGGAATTGCAATTGGCGCCCGAATATGTGGTGGCACAAAATTTACCCTACGAAGGTTTTAATGAAGGACAGGATAAAGTGCATTGGAGAGATTATTACCGCTTCTATAATTTTATTGAATTGCCGGAGCGCATGGGCAACGCGCAGTACTGTCAATTTTTCTGGGGTCAATCTTTTATCAAATTCAATTATAAAAATACTGTCTTGCAGTTATCTACTGCTAACAAATGGTGGGGCCCAGGCTTTAGAAATGCTTTAATACTTTCCAACAACGCTGCTGGATTTCCGCACATTGGTTTTTCCAATAAAAAACCGATTCGTTCTAAAATAGGAACTTTCAATTATGAATTTATTTGGGGACAATTAATCAATAGTGGTCAACCACCTCCTGCTTCTTATTTAAAATACAATGGAGAACAAATGTTTGCACCTAAGGAAAATCGCAATCGTAGTTTCCAGGCCATGCATATTAATTACATTCCCAAGTGGTTTCCTAATTTAACACTGGGTTTGGAACAATCCTTTGTACAATATGAGGATCAATTAAAAGGGCTGGATAATTATCTGCCTATTAAAAATATTATTTATCGTTTACCCAACGATGTACTTAACCAACCTATTACACTTACTGCTTTTTATTTTAATTACGAATTCCCTGCAGTGAAAGCAAAAATTTATGGTGAGTTTGGTTGGAACTTAAATAGAACCACTTTGCGAAAGTGGTTAATACAACCCGACAAGGGGATGGCGAATGTCTTAGGCTTTAGTAAAATTATTCCTAGCCAGCGTGCCCATTTTTGGGAGTTAAAAGCCGAGATGACCAATTTGCAATTACTAACGGTGGCCGAACAATTTACCACAGGGGCTCCTCCAAGTTGGTACCTGGGTGCTTATGTTAGGCAGGGTTATACCAATAATGGAAAAACAATAGGGGCGGGTGTAGGACCAGGTGGTACTTCTCAAACCCTTGAATTGAATTGGCGCAAAGGAAATAACCGAATAGGGGTGAGTGGAGAGCGTCGTTTACACAACAACGATTTTTATGTGTACTCCTTTACGCCCTCTGGTGATTTTAGAAGATTTTATGTAGACTTTGCTACCAGTTTAAATGTAGACTGGCGTGTTGGCAAATGGGAATTGGGTCCACGCATTACTTATGTGCAAACCAATAATTACAATTGGGAATTGTTTCAACCTGCTTCCACTTATTTTGTGCCGGGTAAAGACAAGCAACAATTTATTGGTAAACTTAATTTAACCTATCATTTTTAATGAGCGATTTAAAATTAGCCATTGTACTTGTAAACTGGAATAGTTTTGATTTAACCAGAGACACTTTGGCTTCTTTACAACTTACGCACTACAAAAATTATGATTGTATTGTTGTAGACAATGGTTCCGTAGACAATTCGGCCGAACAATTGGCAGCCGCTTTTCCGGATATGATTTTATTAAAGGCAGGGATGAATAAAGGATTTACGGGAGGCAACAATATTGGCATGCAGTATGCGCTTGACAAAGGGTACGAATACATTATGATGTTAAACAACGATGTAGAAGTAGATCCCCATTTTTTAAATCCCTTAATTCAAAAATTAGAGGAAGATGAAAATATTGGAGCAGTGCAACCTCTTATTTATTTTCACCACGACAAAAATTTAATTTGGAATGCGGGTAGTAGCTTTAATCCACTCTTAGGTATTTGTGCTACTCCTAATTACAATCAACAAGATCCTTCACATGCACAAACCAGTATTCAAAAACCAATTGATTGGATTACGGGTTGTGCTTTTATGATTAGAGCCAGTGTGTTAAAACAAGTAGGCTTATTAAAAGAAGGATTTTTTATTTATTATGAGGATGTGGATTTATCCTTTCGCATTAAAGCGGCAGGCCATAGATTGGCCTATGTCCCTTCTGCTGTAGTGTATCATATTGCGGGTATGTCGCATAAAACAAAGGAGAAGGGGAAGGAAGGTTTTGTGAGTCCCAAAGTGCATTTTTTAAATGCGCGCAATCGTATTTGGTTTTTAAAAACACATACCCCACTGTGGGCGACCCCTACGGTGGTCCTCTTTCATGCATTTTATTTTTTTAGCATAGGATTCTATTTTATTTTTAGGGCCCGTTGGCAAAAATGGTTGGCCTGGCATAAAGGAATTTGGGAAGGATTAACTAGCCGCGTGGCATAACAAAACAATTATGAGTAAAATTATTATAACAGGTGTAGCAGGTTTATTGGGTTCTCGTATGGCAGAATGGATTATTGAAAACCATCCTGAACATACCATTATAGGTATTGACGATTTATCCGGAGGATACAAGGACTATGTGCCCGCTAAAGTACAGTTTCATCAATTGGATTTAAGTAAGGATAATATTACCGACTTATTTGAGGGGGCAACAATTGTTTATCATTTTGCAGCCTATGCAGCGGAAGGCTTAAGTCCCTTTATTCGTAAATACAATTACAATAGTAATTTAATTGCTACCGCTAATGTAGTGAATGCATGTATTCAACATAATATTGGTCGTTTGGTTTTCACTTCGAGTATGGCGGTGTATGGACATGGCAATCCTCCATTTAAAGAATCAGATCAACCCAATCCAATTGACCCATACGGTGTTGCCAAGTATGCATGTGAAATGGATATTCAAATTGCAGCAGAGCAACATGGTTTAGAGTATTGCATTATTCGTCCACACAATGTGTATGGATACAATCAAAATATTTGGGACAGGTATAGAAATGTGTTAGGCATTTGGATGTATCAACATATTAACGGTTTGCCATTTACTATTTTTGGGGATGGCTCTCAACAACGTGCTTTTTCATTTATTGATGATTGCTTATTGCCTTTATGGAAAGCAGGCAATGATGCAAGAGCAAAAAATAGAATTATCAATATTGGTAGTTGGAAGTACTGGACCATTAAAGATGCGGCAGAAACCTTAAAGCGCATTATTGGTAATGGTGAAATTAAACATGAGCAAGCGCGCCATGAAGTAAAAGATGCCTTACCTGCACACGAGCTAAGTGTTACTTTATTGGATTATGAAGATAAAACCACATTGGAAGAAGGATTAACGCAAATGTGGAACTGGGCAAAACAACAACCTATGCGTCCTCAAAAATCTTGGGACAGCTATGAGTTGGAAAAAGGCATTTATGGTTTTTGGAAAAACAAATAATCGTAATTGTTACCTTGTTAAAATTCACAATTTTATTTCCGTTCAATTTTCATTTTATTTTCTTTTAATTTTTTAGTTGAATAAATTTTCTTTTTTACTTTTCCTTCTTTTGATAGCTGCTTTGCAGTTAACGGCACAAACTATTTCATTAGATCAGGAATTTAGAAATGACCAAGCACGTCGTTTACAATTATTGGGACAAACCGATTCATTGGGTAAGCCATTGGTAGATCCTCATATTAGTTTTATGGTGCAGCCCCTTCAAATGCAAAACGGATCTTATCCTTTAAAATGGAGTAAATCCTTTTTAGGTAAATGGGGGAAGGTGGCCGTGTTGCCCGTGCAAGTCATGCAACAATATGTAACCAGTATTCCTTATTCAGAATTAGATGGTCCTTTAGTCGCAAGCAGTGGTTATCAAGTAATGGCTTCTGCGGGTTTCTATACTAAAATAGGACCCTTAAGCATTCAATTGCAACCCCAATGGTTGAGTGCGCAAAATAAAGATTTTGAAAATGTGAGGGGTACCCCTTCTTTGCAAAAAATGTATTTAGGCAATTCAAGCATACGTTTAAATTTGGGCCCTGCCTCTATTGGGGTAAGTACCGAAAATATTAGTTGGGGTCCCTCTGTATTCAATCCATTAATAATGAGTAGTCATGCACCCGGTTTTGTGCATGCAACCATTAACAGCACGCGCCCCCTTAAAACCTGGTTCGGAAATTTTGAATGGCAAATTATTGGTGCTTTCTTAGATCCATTGGATCCGCGTTATCAAAATTTAGCAGAAGTGGGTACGGCAACAGCACCCGGCAGACGTTATTACAATGGAGCAAGTATTGTGTATAGTCCACGTTGGATAAAAGGATTAAGCCTTGGTGCAGTGAGAGTGGTACAAGAGCCTGAAAGTTTATTATTACAAAACAATCAATACTTTCCTTTAATCAATAATGTGTCTCGTGCAAATGATGCCGACTACAACACAGAACAAGATAGAGACCAGTATGGTGATTTCTTTATTAGGTATTTAATGCAACCGGCTCATGCCGAATTTTATATAGAGTGGGGGCGCAATGATGCTTACTTTAATTTACGTGATGCAATACAAAGACTTGATCACTCGCGTGCGTACACTTTAGGACTCAGAAAATTATTTAACATTAGCCCTGATCAAAAAAAATATTGGCAATTTATTTCAGAGTATACCAGAATGCAACAACCACCTTCTTGGCCACTCTTAAGTGCGGGCAGTTGGTATGTTCATAGTAGGTCCATTCAGGGGTACACCAATGAAGGACAAATTATGGGTGCCACTTTAGGACTGGGTGGCAACGGCATGACCATGCGTGTTACCAAGTTTGATGGATTAAAGTCCTTCGGTTTTCAATTAAACAGGCACACGCATGATGCTGTATATTTCGAATCTTCTGATTTAGCCTATACCAATCCTAGCCTTACCAAGTGGGTGGACTATGGCATTCGATTGATGGCAGATATTCCGTACAAAGGTTTTATAGTTTCAGGAACCATTGGGGTGAAGCGTTCCTTTAATTACCAATATACACAACCCGCTGGCGCAACGGGCTTGGGTTTACACAATCCAAACGACTTGGATAGTTATTTATTTAAACTAGGTATCACGTTTTAAGGATTTCATTTATTCATGAAGGTAGGTATTGACATACGCGATTTACGCATTGCACAAACAGGTGCCAAAACTTATTTGTCCGAAATAGCCAAAGCTTGGCAAGCATTACCCAATGCGCAAGTAGTGTTATTGGATACGCGTTTTAAAGTATATCGTGGTAACAACAAAATAGGAAAGCTTATTGAGCACCTTCGTTTTTTTTGGTGGAAGCAAATTCAGTTACCGAAGCTTGCCGTTAAAAATAATTGCACTCATCTTTTTTGTACCGATTTTTTTCTCCCTTATTGTAAAACATGGAATGGACAAACTTTAAAAACCATTGCAGTGTTACACGATGCGTTTTTTTGGGAAAGCCCCGAACACTATAATCCTATTTGGTTACAATTATTTCACTGGATAGGAGTACCCGCTGCTAAAAAAGCCAATTTGTTAATTGTGCCTACCCAGTATGCAAAGCAACAAATTTTAAGTTTTGAAAAATTAGATCCTCATAAAATAGTAGTCGTACCGGAAGCAGCTAAAACACTTCCTTTACTTACAGCACCCGAAACACAATTAAGATCCCTTGCTCCCGAATTAGTCGGTCGTACCTATTTTTTACATGTAGGGGTTTTAGAAAAAAGAAAAAACCTGGTTACTTTATTAGAAGCTTTTGCTTTGATGCATAAAAACAATCCTAGCTACTTATTGGTTTTGGTTGGCAATACCCCTGTGAAAGAAAAATTAAATGATCAACCTGCTATTGATGCGGCCATAAAGCGTTTGCATTTGGAAACTGCCGTGATAAGGCTTGGTTATTTAGACGCAGCTAATTTAGCAAGTATTTATCAGTTGGCTTTTGCCTATGTGTTCCCTTCTTTAAATGAAGGTTTTGGTTTACCAGTGTTAGAAGCATTTAATGCAGGCCTGCCGGTGCTTTGTGCCAACAACTCTGCCTTGCCCGAAGTGGCTGGCGATGCTGCTTTGTATTTTAATCCTTACGATGCCCATGAATTGGCTAATGTGATGGAGCAACTTATTTTAGATACTTCCTTGCAACAGGATTTAAAAAATAAAGCTAAAAATAGATTAACTCAATTTTCTTGGAATAAAGCGGCGCAAACCATTCAGGATGCGCTGGTTGCATTATAATATATATCCTATGAATCCATCATTGAATCGTTTTGCTGGAAATTGGTCTGCTCAAAATAAAGGGCTTACCTATTTTTATATGGCCTTCTTTTTTTTAAGAGGATTGTGTAAACGTTTTTTATTGGGTAGTGTGAAAGGAAAATTATTCATTGGAAAAAATGTAGCCATTCGCTATCCTCGTCATTTGTTTGTGGGAAGAGATACCATTATTGAAGATGGCGTTGAAATAAATTGTTTAGCAACCCAAGGGATTCATTTAGGAGACAGGGTAAGTATTGGAAAGTATGCAATCATTCGTCCGGCTAATATTTATGGGGGTCCTATGGGAGAAGGATTGGTGATGGGCCATCATTCAAATATCGGGCCCTATAATTACATAGGCTGCTCTGGTAAAATTACCATTGGCAATAACGTGATGTTGGGACCGCGTGTAAGTATTTATGCAGAGAACCATGTATTTGACAATCCTCATCTTACCATTCAGGAACAAGGAGTAACCAAATTAGATGTAGTGATTGAAGATGATTGTTGGATTGCTTCTAATGTAGTCATTACTGCTGGGGTAACCATTGGGAAAGGTTCAGTGGTTGCTGCGGGTGCCGTGGTTACAGCTTCTGTTGCACCTTATTCGGTAGTTGGAGGCGTGCCTGCTAAATTAATCAAGTCTCGTAAAGGATAGTTTCGAACTCATCGTATTGCATGCGCATTTTATTATTACATAGTTCATCAGATATTTACGGAGCCAGTAAAATATTTTTACAAACCGTTCAGCTTTTACAAAGTAAAGGCCATACCCCTGTAGTGGTGTTGTCCAATGAAGGGGCTCTTTCTATTGCACTAGAAAAATGCGGCGTGCATGTGCACATTGTTAACCTAGCCATTCTTAGACGTAAATATTTTAATTTAAAAGGCCTACTTAATAGATACCAAAGATGGAAACAGGCGGTGCGTGAATTGGATTACATTATTACAACACATCAAATTGACACGGTCTATTCTAATACCGCCGCGGTACTGGTAGGTGCCTACATTGCTAAAAAAAGAAAACTGCAACATATTTGGCATTTACATGAAATTATTGAACGCCCTATTTTTTTACACCGCTTTATTGCTTGGTGTTTACGAAAAGCCGCCGATAAAATTATTGTAGTGTCTAAAGCAGTGGAAGCGCATTGGCAGGACGCTTTGCAAAAACCTGCTAAGAAGGGTGCGCCTTCCAAACCTCAAATGTTCCAAGTGTACAATGGAATACAACCAATCCCAGTTAGCAGCGGCATCTCTCCTAATACGCATGCTGGTTTAAACACTTTATCATTGAAAGCTCAATACGGCATACCCGATAATGCATTGGTTATTGGGATGGCTGCAAGAATTCATTTTTGGAAAGGCCAACCTTATTTTATTGATATTGCCCGCGCACTTTTAAGATTAGAAGCTGCCGGAAAATTAAATGTCAAGGAACACCCTTTGTATTTTGTAATAGCAGGGGATCCTTTTCCGGGCTATGAACATTTACAAAAACAAATGGAGCAATCTATTCAGCAGCATGCCATTGGAGATCGTGTTTTTTATATTGGACTTATTCAACAAATGGATCGCTTTTACAATGCCATTGATGTATTAGTCCTTCCTTCTCAACAACCCGATCCTTTGCCTACGGTGGTACTAGAAGCCATGCAGTTTGCAAAACCGGTGGTGGCCACTGCACAAGGAGGTGCTTTGGAAATGGTCATAGGAAAAGAAGAAGCGGTTGATAGTCATTTAGAGGCCACAGGCATTTTTATTCCTTTAGATGATGTTGAAACAGCTGCTAAAACAATCAGCAGCATTTTAATACCTGAAACATTAAAACAATTAGGAGCAGCAGGCAAACACAGAGTGGATACTTACTTTAGTGTAGCTGCTTTTGAAAAAAATATACTAGCTGTTTTTGAAAAATAATGCACCCCTTCGCGTTGCGATCATAGGCTCTAGGGGCTATCCTTATGTGTACAGTGGTTATGAAACCTTGGTGAAAGCTTTGGCGGAAAGATGGCCTAGCCAAAATGTGGAGCTCACTGTGTATTGTCATGCCCATTTATTTAAGGCCCGTCCTAAAATGGTAAACGGAGTGCGCCTGGTATATATACCCACTATTGCTTCAAAAGTATTGGCCCAACCCATTCATTCTTTTTTAGCTTTTTGGCATGTGGTATTTTCAAAAATAGACGTAGTGTTGGTCTTAAATGTAAGCAACGGTCCTTTTGGTATCATCACGCAATTGTTTGGAAAACCTACCATGATGAATGTAGATGGCTTGGAGTGGATGCGCCCTAAGTGGAAAGGACTGGGTGCCAAGTATTTTAAATGGGCCGCGAAAATGAGTGTGCGTTTTAATGACTTACTTATTACCGATGCCGATGCGATGCAAGCAATTTATTTAAAAGAGTTTGGTGCAAAGAGTGTGGTAATCACGTATGGAGCAGAATCTAGTGCGGGTGCAAACCAAAATTTATTATCTGAATGGAATTTACAGGAACGTGATTATTATTTAATTGTGGGCAGAATGATTCCCGATAACAATGCCGATATTTTAATAGAAGGGTTTATCCGTTCCAATAGCAGCAAAAAACTGGTGATTGTGGGGGACGTTCCTTATGCCGATGCGTATGCAGACAAAATAAGGTCTTATCAGGATCCGCGTTTGGTATTTACGGGCTATGTTCGAAGTCCAGAAATTTTGGCGAGCCTTTATAAATATTGTTTTGCCTACCTACATGGACATGAGTTTGGGGGTACCAATCCTACTTTATTAAAAGCCATGGCCAATGGATGTGCGATTGCCGCTTTAGATACCGTATTTAGTAGAGAGGTTTTGCAGTCCAATACCTTTGGCTTCTTTTTTCAAAAAAATTCAAGCTCCGTTTGCGATTGGATTAACTGGGCCGACCACAATGCGCCGGTTTTAGACAGCCGTCGTTTGGAAATTCACCAAGGAATTAACGAAAAATATACTTGGGAAACGGTTTCCAATTTATACCTTTATCATCTTAAAGCTTTGGCAAACAAAAATTAAGCTTGCATGCAGTGGAAACAACGTTTTTATAAAAAGAATCAAATTGGAATAGATGCCTTTAGTTTGCTCTTTTCTTTATTTGCTGCCATTTATATAAAACACCATGCTTTTATATTTCCTACCTCCTTTACGGATCTTTTATTCACAGGTTTAATCGTAGGACTTTGGTTTTTTGCTGCACATCAATGTAAACTTTACCGCAATCGTATTTATAAAAAGTTTCCAGAAGAAATTTTATTTAATCTTTACGCGAGTGCTTTATTTGTTATTTTCTTAAGTGCCTTTTTATTTTTAACAAGGTCTGAATATGCGAACCTTTTTAGATTTAGCATTTTTGCAGGTATTCACTTTTCGCTTTCAACCGTTTTTAAATATTACTTACGTAAAAAACAACACTCTGCATTTTACGAGGGTGCCTTATACGATTCCATTATTATTGTG
>JACCDW011865327.1_pt1 | contig 17124 bp, 15 predicted proteins | sample 7449781 | NCBI WGS metagenome assembly JACCDW01 (sample SAMN15323449, study PRJNA562643) | freshwater metagenome | isolation source: river surface water | place: USA:Blue River Watershed | collected 2017-08-18
ACGTCAACTGCTTCAATGGAAATGATGGATCTGCTACAATCAATATTTCTGGAGGAACACCAGGTTATACGGTCAACTGGCCTGCTGGTGTAAACGGAAGTGGAAATGTCGCGCAGGATTTGGAAGCAGGTTTGTACGTCGTGCAAGTCATTGACGCCAACAATTGCGATATGACTTTGAATGTGACGGTGAATGAGCCCGCTCTTTTGGCGGTTAATATCCAAAACATTGTTGATGTGCTTTGCTATGGTCAAGCCAATGGTCACGCAACTGCAGGCATAACAGGTGGAACAACCAGCTATCAAGTTTTATGGAACAATGGCGAAACCAATGTAAACGCAGTTGCTTTGCCTCAAGGAAACATTGCTGTAACCGTTACCGATGCAAGCGGTTGTACGGCTACTGATAGCGATAACATGGACGAGCCACAACCTTTGACTGCGGTAGTTGGAATCACCGAGCCTTCGTGCTTTGGTGGAAATGATGGAGTAGGTGAAGTAACCATCAATGGTGGTACACCCGGATACACTGCGGATTGGAGCAACTCAAGCACCAATGGCGAAATTGTAAATAATTTAACTGCTGGAAATCAATCGGTAACCGTAACCGATGCCAATGGTTGTCAAGTTGTACAAAATTTCAATTTGTTCGAACCTGCCGCAATGACAGCTACTTTTAATATTACAGGTGATGTTTGTGGTGATTTGGTTGCCAGTGGATCAGCATCTGTTACCATAAGTGGAGGAACACCCAATTATTCATACACTTGGGACCAAGGTTCAAGCGTAACATCAACACAGAGCAACGTAAATGATGGTCCTATCCAAGTTGTAGTTTCAGATAACAACGGATGTATTCAAAATTTCACGGCCAATATTCCAGTTATAGAAACTCCAGTTGCCTCATTTGTTTCAACTCCGGAGTTTGATCCATTGTCTACAGTAATCAGTGGCTACTTGCCATTGGAAGTAAGTTTTGATGATCAATCATTGTATGGCTCTTCGTCTTCATGGAATTGGGGGGATGATACACAAACTTTCAGTGCGGGAACAGATATCTCCCATGAGTTTGATTCATTGGGATACCACAATGTAACTTTAACCGTAACGGGACCAGGTGGATGCACTTCTGATTTGGATTTCATCGTATTCGTTTATGATTCAGCCCAAATCGCATCTTTCAATTTTTTCACTCCCAACAATGATGGCTACAACGATATATACCGCGTGTCATGTGAGAACTTTTATGGTGGTGTGTATTACGATTGCGGAGAATTTACAGTCCGTGAGTTTAGTGGAAAAATTCTAAATCGATGGGGTAGTGTTGTCTATGAATGGACAGATGTCAACAAAGGTTGGGACGGAAAGATCAATGGTCAACCTGCAGCAGAAGGACAATACCTTTTCTTGGGTAATGCCCAATTGTATGATGGGAAAGAATTCGAATTTCAAGAGTGGTTAAACCTCTCCCGATAGAAAACAAAAAAAGGGCTTCGGCCCTTTTTTTTATTTCAATTGAATATCAATACAATCCAAAAACCGAGCTTCCACTTCCACTCATCGCAGCATAAAATGCACCTCGATCGTAATGATCTTGAATATGCGCTCCAATAATAGGGTATTTGGCTATTGCTCCTTCTTCAAAATCATTTCGAAGTACATCTTTCCACTTTTCTTTGGGAAGGGTAGGAAGTAAACGCAAATCAAAAGAAGCAGGCTTCGGGACTATCCATTGATAAGCTTCAGCTGTAGAAATCGATACAGGAGGAGATGTAATATCTATCTTAAAATCAATCGGGAAATCCATTCTTTCCAATTCATGACCAACACCGTTTACAAAACAAGGCGAATTGATGATGAAAAATGCATTATCGCTACCAACTTTAGAAGCCATGTCAATCAATTCCTCTTCTTGTAAATCGAGCGCAAACATTTCATTCAACATGGTCATGGTAAAAGCTGCATCGGCGGAGCCTCCGCCCAATCCAGCTCCACTGGGGATATTCTTAATCAAATGAATATCCACCGCAGGTATACCATAACGATCATGCAATACTTTCCAAGACTGGTAACAACTGTGTTTTGCTTTGTCAATGTCAAATGATGCGTTGTGCATGAATATTTGGGCATCTTTTTCATTTTCATTGATGACCAATTCCAAAACATCATGCAAGGAGCCGGGTAAAAAAATGGTCTCCAAAGTATGATAACCGTTGGGTCGCTTTTCAGTTACGAAAAGACCCAGATTGATTTTGCAATTTGGAAAAGTTACCATTTTATTGTTCCCAATATCCCATTGATTTCAAGCGATTGACGTTGTTGCGCCAATCGGGATCAACTTTGATAAATGTTTCAAGAAATACCTTTTTGTCCAAAAATGCTTCCATCTCTTTCCTGGCAGATGTTGCCATTCTTTTAATTGCTGAACCTTGATGACCAATGATAATGGCCTTTTGAGATTCGCGCTCGGTAAGAATGATCGCGCGTATTTTGGTGACATGATCCTCTTCCTTGTACGATTCAATTTGAACCTCGCAAGAATAGGGAATCTCTTTGTTGTAATACTTCAACAACTTCTCACGGATAATCTCGCTACAGAAGAAACGCATGGTGCGATCTGACAACTCATCCTTGGGAAAAAACGGAGGAGAAGGAGGTAAAATCTCAATAATCTTCTGCAACAATTCTTTGGTATATAAATAGGTGAGTGCACTTACAGGATAGATTTTAGCCTGTGGCAACTCCGTTTGCCAATATTGAAAAAGTGCATCGGCCGATTCATTGCCGACCAAATCCAATTTGTTTAAAACGACAAAAATGGGAACATCCATTTTCTTGATCTTCTCCAATGTGGAGGCGTGAAAAGGTGTTCGATCTGCGCTATCAATCACCAACAAAAGCAAATCAGCATCGGTCAAAGCGCTACCAACAGCTTTCATCATTCCCTCGTGTAACTTGTACTTGGGGTCAAGAACCCCTGGGGTATCACTGTACACAATTTGATAATCGTCTCCATTCAATATTCCCATGATGCGATGACGCGTTGTTTGCGCCTTGGCTGTGACGATACTTAACTTTTGACCTATTAAGGCATTCATCAATGTTGACTTGCCTGCATTGGGCAATCCAATAATATTGACAAATCCTGCGCGGTGTTTCAATTCTGACATGGCACAAAGGTATTACCTTTGCGGCATGGGATTGACATTTGAATTGCTAAAGAAAGATCTTCAATCAAAAGCGAGAGCTGGAGTAATAACAACGGATCATGGAAAGATTGAAACCCCGATTTTCATGCCGGTTGGAACTGCAGGTACGGTGAAAGCCATCAACCAACAGGACTTAAAAAATGATGTCAAAGCCCAAATCATTTTGGGTAACACTTACCATTTGTATTTGCGCCCTGGATTGGATATCATGCAAGCTGCCGGTGGCCTCCATAAATTCAATGGCTGGGATCGCCCGATTCTAACCGATAGTGGAGGGTATCAGGTTTACAGCCTTTCGGGTAACCGAAAAATCAAAGAGGAGGGCGTTATTTTCCAATCGCATATCGATGGTTCGAGACATACATTCACTCCCGAACGTGTAATGGATATTCAGAGAATCATCGGAGCTGATATCATCATGGCATTTGATGAGTGTCCGCCTTATCCATGCGATTATTCTTATGCAAAAAATAGTTTGCGTATAACGCACCAATGGTTGGATAGATGCTTTGAAAGAATCAATGAGACACAACCTTTGTATGGATATCACCAAAGTCTTTTCCCCATTGTTCAAGGATCGGTTTTCAGTGATCTGAGAAAAGAAAGCGCAGAATACGTTGCTTCCAAAAATGCAGAAGGCAATGCCATTGGGGGATTAAGTGTTGGCGAACCCCATGAAGACATGTACAGAATGACCGAGGAAGTCTGTGATATATTGCCTGCCGACAAACCGCGCTATTTGATGGGGGTTGGCACTCCTGCCAATATCTTGGAGTCTATAGCACTTGGCGTTGATATGTTTGATTGTGTAATGCCTACAAGGAACGCACGAAACGGTCAACTTTTCACTTGGAATGGAATTCTCAATATGAGAAATAAAAAATGGGAAAGTGATTTTTCACCTTTGGATCCTGACGGTGAGAGTTATGTTGATCAATTTTATAGCAAAGCATATGTGCGTCATTTGTTTGTTGCAGAAGAGCTCTTGGCTTTGCAAATTGCGACTGCACACAATTTAAATTTCTATTTGCGTTTGGTTCAAACCGCTCGTGAGAAAATTATTGAAGGAACTTTCAATGAATGGAAAAACAAAATGGTTCCTCAATTGATGCAGAGATTGTAATTTCAAAAAATCAGAAATGGGAACGTTAGACAAATTCATCATCAAAAAATTCGTGAGCAATTTTGTGTTCATGATTGCTGCATTTGTCATCATTTCTGTCATTTTTGATTTGAGTGAAAACATTGACGACTTCCTTCAATCCGACGCCACCTTTTGGCAGATCATTACCAAGTACTATTTAAATTTTTGCTTCTATTTCGGTAATCTGCTAAGTTCTTTCATTGTGTTTTTAACGGTGATTTGGTTCACCAGTAAATTGGCCCAACAATCTGAGATGATTGCCATATTGAGTGGTGGTATTTCCTACAAAAGAATTCTTCGTCCATATTTGATGTTCGCATCCTTCATGGCCATGCTCTCTTTGTCGCTGAGTCATTTCATTGTTCCCTGGGCCAATACAACCAAATATGAATTTGAACTGAAATACATCAAAAAGGCCTTAACGGTATCGCAAACAAATTTGCACAGAGAGGTAGCCCCAGGCACGTTGGCTCATTTTTACAGAGTAAATGCAGCTACTAGTTCAGGATCTCAGTTTTCGCTTGAACAGTGGGACAATGGTAAATTGATTCAGAAAATTACCGCACACGGAGCTTCTTCCCAACCCAATTCCAATCAATGGAAAATCGAAAGAGCTTTAATCAGATCTTGGGACAAAAACGGAAATGAAAAATTGATGTTCAAGCCTCAGCTTGATACCATTTTACCCATGACCATTGAAGATTTTGCGCTGAGAGCAGAGATCATGAGCGCCATGGATACACCAGAACTCATGGCGTTTATAGAGGAGCAAAGATTAAGTGGATCAGGTAGAGTAAAAGAATTTGAAGTAGAACTTCACTCCAGAACTTCAAATGCATTTGCGATAATCATTCTCACCTTAATCGGAGTCACCATAGCATCTCGGAAAATTAGAGGAGGAACAGGTGTTCACCTTTTGTTGGCTGTTGTGTTGGGTTTTGTATATGTATTCATTTCAAAAGTAACCGCTGTATCTGCTGTCACCGTTGGTGTTCCAGTCATTATAGCAGTTTGGATTCCCAATATATTTTTCATGTTGCTATCAGCTTACCTCTACAAAAAGGCACAGAAATAGGCAATTCATCAAACCGAAACGTCCGAAAACAACAAAGCCCGGACGTTTCCGGACTTTGTTTTACCTTAACTAAAAGACTCATTTAAACCTATGAAATTTACCCAATAATGGGTGAGTCATTCGGCGGCAAAAGTACTTTCTGAATTCTAATAAAGACGATTTATTTTTGTTAATTTATCGACGTATTTACGTTAATAATAAATTTTAATTCCGGGAAAATACGCACCCTTCAATTGAATAAAATACATACCATGTGATTTGTCTTTTAAATCAATTGTAATTTTTTCAGCTCCTTTTACCCAGCGCCACTGATCAACCAACTGTCCAGTGGAATTCATTAGAATCACACTATCCACAGAGGCTCCGTTTGAAAAAATATCAAATTGACTTTCATTCAATTTTCTGAAACTGGGCTGCTCTTTCACATTCAAAATCCCAGTAGTGGGCTCAATCCAAACTTCCCAATATTGGCTGTAATACTCACCACATTGATAGGCTACCAATGTTACACTGTACATTCCTGGATTGGTAAATGTGTGTGCCAATGAATCTCCATAATATTCTTGTCCAGTATTCAAATGCCAAATGATCGAATCACAATTCACACAAGCTACTTGACCCAAAACAGTATATTCAACGGTATCAATAACCGCTGTTGGATTAAAATCAAAGTCGCCAATATTCCACTCCGCTTGATAGCCCATTACCACATTATTCACCGCTTCTTTGGCTACTGCTACCTCTTGGGAACTCAACCCGGCCGTATAGGTCACATCATCTGGACTTAATCGAAAGATAGTAGAGTAGAAGCTCAAAGCAGCCACATAACTACCAAAAAGCGATGGATGAGATTGATCGGCATTGTACAAATTCAAACTCGGATAGTTGTTTCTGATGTATCTCCAGCAAGCACCTACAGGTGAAACAATGGCGTCATTGTCATCCGCCATCATTTGATATCGCAATCGCAACAAACTATCCATACCCTCATAGGTGCAAACAGGTGGCCAATTGGGACAATTGCTAGCGTCTCCATTTTGTCTTCCCCAAGTTTGATAGAAAACCGTTTCACCACATGGTGAATATTTAACAATACTATCATTCAATCGCGCTGCATAAGGAAAACAATCCGTTTGAACTTGTGAAAGCGGAAACGATGGCATCTGGCTTTGCTCCTGGAGAACAACAAAATCCCAATTGCCTTGTTGAATATATCCCGTTGTAATTGCATTACTCAAATGTTGATTGAAAGTATATCCCCCGGGGTTATTACTCAAAACAAAAGTGGGTATATTTGTGCTGTTCGCGCATTGCTGAAACAATGAAGGAAGATTGTTCACTCCCGTATAGCTGTTGCCTATGAACAGCACACGTGTGGTATCATTCTGACTCCAACAAAAAGTTGCAAAAACGAATAAGTAAAACGATAAAAAGATATTTTTCATAACTACAAAAATAAGAAGATGCTTAAAAAAGTTATTGTATTCTTTCTCATAGTCATCGCACTAGGAACGGCCATTGGCCTTTATTTATACAACAAGCCGCATGAGACGGCTGCAGATGTAGAAGTGTTTGAGGAGATCAATGCTCATGATTTATATGCCAAATTCAAGACTGATCCAAAAAATGCGATCAATACTTACCTCAATAAAAATCTTCTAGTGTCTGGAAATCTAGAATCATTCGTACAAGATTCAGCAGGGACCAAATGGACCTTGTCCACACAATCAGAAGATCTTGGGGTTATTACGGTGACATTCTCAGAACCACTTGCCCAGAATCCAATGGTCAATCAGTTGGTGAAGGTCCAAGGTTTGTGTGCAGGATATTTGGAAGGTGATGAATTTCTAGGAGGTGAAATTCAATTGAATCAAGCAGTAGTGGCACAGTAGTTGAAAACGAATCTTAAAAATATTACATGAAAAAAATAATCCTGTCAATCGCTTTTTTGGCATCAATCACAGCCACTCAAGCACAAAAGTATTTTACTCGAAATGGACATTTGGGATTCTTCTCAAAAACCAATATGGAGGACATCAAGGCCAACAATGAAAGTGTCACTTATATCATCGACTGGGCTACTGGTGATATCCAAATTTCTGCTCTTCAAACCAATTTCAAATTTGAAAAGGCTTTGATGCAAGAGCACTACAATGAGAATTACGTTGAAAGCACCAAATTCCCTAAGGCAACGTTCAAAGGAAAAATTGAAAATGTAGGTGCCATCAACATTAAGAAAGATGGAACCTATACAGCCAATGTTTCTGGATCGTTGGATATTCATGGTGTTTCTAAAAATTACACAACAAAAGCTACTTTCAAAGTAAGTGGAGGACACGTAATAGCTGAAACCAAGTTCAACGTAAAATGTGCTGATCACAACATCAAGATTGAAGCTAATTTGAAAAACAATATTTCAGAAAGTATTGAGGTTTCAGCCAAAGCTGATTTAACTGAATTAAAAAAATAACATGAAAATTAAAATCTGGTTAGCCACAGCTCTTTGCTTTCCTCTGGGTTTTGCCTGGTCTCAATCGGACACTACATCTGATTTACTTGGTTTACTTGGAGATGAAGATCCGATTATCTATTCCACAGCCACTTTCAAATCTACCCGTGTAATCAATGGGCAGTCCATTGAGAATGTTGCCGGTGGGGTGATGGACTTTAGAATCAGTCACCGCTTTGGAACCCTAAATTCAGGAATCCACAAACTCTATGGATTGGACATGGCTTCCATGCGTTTGGGTTTGGAATATGGCATTACGGACAATTGGATGGTGGGCATAGGTCGATCCAACGTGAACGAAGAGGTGGACGGATTTACCAAGATTAAACTTTTGAAACAAGTAGAATCTGGACCCAAAAAAATGCCGATTTCCGTGTCTTATTTTGGTTCAATCGTGATGCGCGGAACCGAATGGGCTGATCCAACGAGAGATAATTTCTTTACTTCTCGACTTTTCTTTTGCAACCAATTGTTGATTGCCAAAAAAGTAGATGATAAATTATCCTTGCAATTGAGCCCAACGCATGTTCACAGAAACTTAGTTGCAACTTCAGATATTCCCCATGATGTTTTTGCATTGGGTGTTGGGGGACGATATAAAGTTTCAAGAAGATTGGCTTTCAATGCAGAGTATTTCAAACTAGTGAAAGACAATATCCCAGGGGCTACCAACAGTTTGAGTTTGGGCGTTGATATCGAAACAGGTGGACACGTGTTTCAACTTCACTTAACCAATGGCTCTTCCATGAATGAAAAAGGATTTATTACGGAAACTACTGGTAAATGGGACAAAGGAGATATACAATTTGGATTTAATATTTCCCGGGTCTTTACAGTTAAGAAACCCAAGGGATACCAAGAGTAAATAAAAAAAGCGCCTATTGGCGCTTTTTTAATATCATCAACTCACAATCAACGATCAGACCATTCAATCAAAAAATAAATAATGGTAACCGCCACTGCAAAAAGCATAATAGCCAAGGTTACTGGTCCGCCAATCTCATTTTGTTGAGCTTCTGAATGTCCGTGATGTTCTTCGTGATGTCCCATAATCATTTGTTTTTACAAATGTATAAAAGTGTGGCCTGAGTCAGTACATTTGCACTTCAAAATTTTATTATGTCATTAAAATGCGGTATCGTTGGATTGCCCAATGTCGGAAAATCCACTCTATTTAATTGCTTGTCCAATGCCAAAGCGCAGGCGGCCAATTTTCCTTTCTGTACAATTGAACCCAACGTCGGAACGATAACTGTTCCAGATGAGCGCCTAACTCAATTGGCTGAATTAATTACACCAGAAAGAATTGTCCCCACAACAATTGAAATTGTGGATATCGCAGGTCTTGTAAAAGGTGCTAGCAAAGGTGAAGGTTTGGGAAATAAGTTCCTTTCAAATATTCGCGAAACTGATGCTATCATTCACGTTTTACGTTGCTTTGAAGATCCCAATGTGGTCCATGTGGATGGAAGTGTAGATCCTGTTCGAGACAAAGAAATCATTGATATCGAATTGCAGTTGAAAGACCTTGAAGGAGTAGAAGCTCGTTTTCAAAAAGTGGCCAAGGCTGCCAAAACTGGTGACAAAGATGCCAAAAGAACTTTTGACTTTTTGACCAAAATCAAAGAGGCCTTGGAACAAGGTAAAAGCGCTAGGGTAGTGGTGCCTGAAAATGACGATGAAGAGAAATTAATGAAGGATCTTCAACTTCTAACTTCTAAGCCTGTCATGTATGTGTGCAATGTTGAGGAGAGTTCCGTAAAGACCGGAAACGCACATGTGGAACGAGTAAAAGAAGCAGTAAAAGATGAGAATGCCCAAGTAATTATCATCGGTGCGGCTATCGAAGCGGATATTGCTTCATTGGAAACTTTTGAAGAAAGACAAATGTTTCTTCAAGATTTGGGTCTTGAAGAACCAGGTGTTTCTAAATTGATCAAGTCTGCTTACTATCTATTGAACCTACAAACCTATTTCACAGCAGGTGTCAAAGAGGTTCGTGCTTGGACCATTCACAAAGGTGACACAGCACCGCAAGCAGCAGGTGTTATCCATACCGATTTTGAGAAAGGATTTATTCGTGCTGAAGTAATCAAATTCTCAGATTATATCCATTACAAATCAGAACCTGCTGTTAAAGAAGCAGGTAAGATGGGAGTTGAAGGAAAGGAGTATATTGTTCAAGATGGCGATATCATGCATTTCCGCTTCAATGTATAAAATTGTTCTTTCGATCTGTTTGTCTCTTGTTATGTCGGGGTGTATGGATCGCCCCGATATTCAATGGGACATCAAACAAATTATGCAGCGACAATCTGATGCTTGGAATGCCCGGGATATTGAAGGGTTTATGGAACCATATTGGCACAGTGACTCACTGCGATTCATGGGGAAATCGGGGGTGACCTTGGGCTGGAATGCAACGCTTGCGAGATACAAAAAAAACTACAAACCCAGTGAAATGGGCAAACTTGAATTTACCGATTTGTATTTTAATCATATAAATGACGAGACGGCATGGGTTGATGGAAAATGGACTTTGTTCCGAACCCATGATACCTTATCAGGACATTTCTCATTGCTTTGGAAACGAATGGATGAGAAATGGCAAATCGTAGCAGATCATTCCAGCTAATATGCAGACCCCGCTAACTTTCGGCATCATTGCCATAACTGTTCTGATTTCTTATTTGGCATTTGAGCGAAGGGATTGGTTCAATCGTTTGGCTTTTCATCCCTACGTAATCTTTCAAAACAAAGAATGGGATCGTTTAATCGGTCATGCATTTGTCCACGCTGATTGGATGCATCTTGCATTCAACATGTACACATTTTATTCGTTTGGAGAAATACTCGAAACTGTATTAACCCATCCGGAAATTTTACAGCAATTCCATCCCAACATGCACATATGGACGCCGATGGTGGGAAAAATTTTCTTTGTCACTTTGTATTTTTTGGGGGCTGTCATTGCTTCTCTTCCGAGCTTAAAAAAGCACAAAAACCAATACGCCTACCGCAGTGTTGGTGCATCTGGTGCGGTGAGTGCAATCATGATGGCATTTATGCTTTTATTCCCAACCATGGACGTTGGATTTATGATGCTCATCCCAATGCCCGCTTGGATAGGAGCTCTGGTATTCCTTGGTTTAGAACATTACTTCAGCAAAAAAGGACAAGGTCCAATTGCGCATGATGCCCACATATGGGGAGCGATAGGAGGTATTCTAATCGTGGGAGCTTGGGACTACCATTTTTATATCGACTTTGTTCAAGCCGTATATCAACAGATATCGAATTTCTTTTGACGATCTAAAATGTCTTGAATAAAGGCCTCGCGATTTTTGGGTGATATCAAAACGTAACCCCATTTGTTGTAATGAATCGCAATTCGTTTCAATGAAGCAGCTGGCGAACTCAACGGATTATTGCTCAGCTCCATTTTTCGAATGGATTGAATTTCGATGGTCTTGTATCGAATGGGCCCCATAAATATCTCCAATTTCTCATCGTCCAATTCATATTTGATTCGCACAACAAAAAAGTAAATCAGTATGGCCAAAGAAAAATGAAAAATGAGAAAAGCCCATGATACAGTTCCTGCCATGAAAATGCCCTGACCAATGATCAGGGCATAAACGGGAATCCATAAACCCCAGGATATTGCACTGGGGTAAATTGTTTTATTCATTCTCTTTCTTGTTGACTTTCATCACAATCTTAGATTCTTCAGTATCAAAGTCCACAACCAAAGTGTCTCCTTCCTGAAGATTAGAGTTGATGATTTCTTCAGCAATTGGATCTTCCAAATATTTCTGAATAGACCTTCTCAATGGTCGAGCGCCATATTTCTCATCGTATCCTTTGTCTGCGATAAAATCTTTGGCCACATCAGTCAACTCAATCTTGTATCCCAAATCTGTAATGCGATGGAACAACTTGGCCAATTCGATATCAATGATTTGATGAATGTGCTCTTTCTTCAATGGATTGAAAACAACCAAATCATCAACACGATTCAAAAACTCAGGAGCAAACGCCTTGCGTAAAGCGGCTTCAATGATGCCTTTGCGATCTTGCTCGTCTGAAGCACTTCTTGACGAAGTACTAAAACCAACACCAGAACCAAAGTCTTGCAATTGACGTGCACCAATGTTAGATGTCATGATGATAACAGTGTTTTTAAAATCAATCTTTCTACCCAAACTGTCAGTCATCTGTCCATCATCCAATGCTTGCAACAACAAGTTGAAAACATCAGGATGTGCTTTTTCTACTTCATCCAACAAAACGATAGAGTAGGGACGTCTTCTAACTTTTTCAGTCAACTGACCACCTTCTTCATAACCCACATAGCCGGGAGGCGCTCCAATCAAACGAGATACAGCAAACTTCTCCATGTATTCCGACATGTCGATTCGAATCAACGAATCTTCAGTATCAAATAGAAACTTGGCCAACTCTTTTGCCAATTGGGTTTTACCGACACCTGTTGGTCCCAAGAACAAAAACGATCCAATTGGACGATTGGGATCCTTCAAGCCAGCGCGGTTACGTTTGATGGCGCGAACAACTTTCTTGATCGCATCATCTTGTCCAATCACTTTGCCTTCTAACTCTTGATCCATTTTTGCCAAACGACCACTTTCTTTCTCCGCTACACGATTCACTGGAATTCCAGTCATCATCGATACTACTTCCTCAACATGCGATTCTGTAACCGTTACACGATGTGTCTTGGCATCTTGTTCCCATTGATTTTTGGCTGCTTCCAAACGCTCATTCAATTGCTTTTCTTTATCACGCAATTTGGCGGCCTCTTCATATTTCTGGCTCTTGACTACTTGAGATTTCTCAACCTTAACTTCCTCAATCGCTTTCTCAATTTCGATAATCTCTTGCGGAACTTGAATGTTATTCAAATGCACACGTGAACCAACTTCATCCAAGGCATCAATGGCTTTGTCCGGTAAATGACGATCTGTTATATAACGAGCAGTCAAACGAACACAAGCCGCAATTGCTTGATCGGTATAAGAAACACTGTGGTGTTCCTCATATTTGTCCTTGATGTTGTTCAAAATTTGAATGGTCTCGTCAATGGTCGTTGGATCAACCACAACCTTTTGGAAACGTCTTTCTAAAGCGCCATCCTTCTCAATGTACTGACGATATTCATCCAAGGTCGTAGCACCGATACATTGAATTTCACCTCTTGCCAACGCAGGTTTGAACATATTGCTCGCATCCAAAGATCCACTGGCTCCGCCAGCTCCAACAATGGTATGGATTTCATCAATGAATAAGATTACATCTGGCGATTTCTCCAATTCATTCATCAAAGCCTTCATGCGCTCTTCAAACTGACCACGGTATTTGGTTCCAGCAACCAATGACGCCACATCCAATGTCACGACACGTTTACCAAACAATACACGACTTACTTTCTTTTGCACAATGCGAATAGCCAATCCTTCCGCGATCGCTGATTTACCAACACCGGGCTCTCCAATCAATATAGGATTGTTCTTTTTTCTTCTGGACAAAACTTGGCTTACACGCTCAATTTCTTTCTCTCTTCCTACGATAGGATCCAATTTTCCATCCTCGGCCATCTTGGTCAAATCTCTTCCGAAATTATCCAAAACGGGCGTTTTACTTTTGGGATCACCTTGACGTTTGGCAGAAGAACCTGCACCGCCACCAGAAGCACTGCTACCCATGAATGGCTCATCGTCATCCTCATTGGGTGGGAACTCAGCTCGGGGCGTATTCAATGGAGTATCCGTTGGACTCTCCAAACCTTCAGATGCAATCAATTCTTCGCGAACGGATCTGTAATCAATTGAAGCACTAGCCAAAGTGCGGGTTGCTGCATTGTCGTTGTCTTTTAAGATACTCAACAGCAAGTGCTCGGTACCTACCAAATTGGCTCTGAAATTTTTTGCTTCGAGATAAGTCAATTTTAGAATTCTCTCAGCTTGAGTCGTTAGCGGAATGCTCTGATATACTTGGTTGTTTTGTCCAACTGATGCCAAACGCATCGTTGATTCTATCTGCTTACGCAAATGCGATAAATCCACATTCAATCGCTTCAACAATGTGGCAGCCAAACTCTCTCCTTCACGAATGATTCCCAACATCAAATGCTCAGGTCCGATGTACGAATGACCCAATCGCAATGCCTCTTCACGGCTAAAAGAAATGACATCTTTTACCTGGGGTGAAAACTTTGCCTCCATGCGCTTTTCTCCTTAATTTTTATTTGAACCAAAATTATTCCTTACAATTGAAACGAGACCAATTCAGATCAATAATTATCCACACTTTTTTGTGTGAATGTGAATAAAACGTTGGGGGTGAAAAGTGCTGAATTGACAAGGGTTTGATTAAATTCGCGTGCTACCTTTAATAGGTTAGGTAGTCAGAAAAAATAAGAATTATGGAAGGAGAAAAAATAGTCCGGATCAATATTGAAGAGGAAATGAAAACAGCCTACATCGATTATTCGATGTCGGTTATTGTAGGTCGTGCTCTTCCGGATGTTCGCGATGGTCTTAAACCCGTTCACCGTCGTGTGTTGTATGGTATGTTAGACTTGGGCGTATTGTCCAATCGCCCGTATAAAAAATCTGCCCGTATTGTCGGGGAGGTTTTGGGTAAATACCATCCACACGGTGATAGTTCTGTATATGATACCATGGTGCGTATGGCCCAAGATTGGAGCTTGCGTTATCCATTGGTGGATGGTCAAGGTAACTTTGGTAGTATGGATGGTGATAATGCGGCTGCCATGCGTTACACCGAAGCTCGTTTGAGAAAAATTGCCGAAGAGTTGTTGGAAGATTTGGACAAGGAAACCGTAGATTTCCAACCCAACTTTGACGATAGTTTGCAAGAGCCTACCGTTATGCCTTCGAAGATCCCAAATCTTTTGATCAACGGCGCTTCAGGTATTGCTGTGGGTATGGCTACCAACATGGCTCCGCACAACCTTACCGAAGTTTGTGACGCCACCATGGCTTACATAGAAAATAAAGATATCACGACAGACGAGTTGATGGAGTTTGTAAAGGCTCCTGACTTCCCAACTGGTGGTGTCATTCATGGTGTTGATGGTGTAAAAGCTGCATACAACACCGGTCGTGGTAGAGTAGTGCTTCGTGCACGTGCTCGAATTGAAGAAGTAGATAACCGTGAATGTATCATCGTTGATCAAATTCCTTATCAAGTCAACAAAGCTGACATGATCAAGAGAACTTGGGAATTGGTGCAGGAAGGGAAAATCGAAGGGATTTCTGAAATTCGTGACGAGTCGGATAGAAATGGTGTTCGTGTGGTTTATGAAACCAAGCGCGATGCTATCACCAATGTTGTTTTAAACAACTTGTACAAATACACGTCACTTCAAACTTCTTTCTCAATCAACAACATTGCTTTGGTGAAAGGACGTCCAGAGGCGTTGGGTTTGAAAGACATGATCAGCCTTTTCGTTGAGCATCGTCATGAAGTAGTAACCAGAAGAACCAAATTCGAATTAAGAAAAGCTGAAGAGCGTGCGCATATTTTAGAGGGGTATTTGATTGCCTTGGATCATATTGATGAAGTAATCAAATTGATCCGCGCATCACAAACTCCAGACGAAGCGCGTGAAGGATTGATGTCCAAATTTGGCTTGAGCGAAATTCAATCTCGTGCCATTTTGGATATGCGTCTTCAAAGATTAACAGGTCTTGAGCGCGATAAAATCAAAGCAGAATACGACGAGTTGATGGCGTTGATTACAAGATTGAAAGAAATTCTTGGAAGCGAAGCTTTGCGAATGGGCATCATCAAAGATGAAATGTTGTACCTCAAAGAAAAATTTGGTGATGAGCGTCGTTCAGTGATTGAATTCTCATCTGCAGATTTGAGCATCGAAGACATGATTCCAGATGAGTCAATGGTTGTAACCATTACCCATGCTGGATATATCAAGCGTACCAATTTGGCTGAGTACCGCGCACAATCCAGAGGTGGTGTTGGTTCTAAAGGAACATCTGCTCGCCAAGAGGATTTTGTAAAAGACATATTCACAGCAACAAACCACGATTGGTTGTTGATCTTCACCAAAAAAGGTCGTTGCTTCTGGATGCGTGTTTTTGAAATTCCAGAAGGTGCTAAAACGTCAAAAGGCAGAGCTGTTCAGAATCTACTTCAAATCGAACAAGACGATACCATCTTGGCATATATCCCAACCAAAGACTTGATGAACGAAGAATACGTGAGTAAAAACTACGTTATTCTTTGCACCAAGCAAGGTTTAATCAAGAAGACTTTGTTGGAAGCCTATTCTCGTCCACGTTCTTCAGGTATCAATGCCATCACCATTGTGGACGGCGATGAATTGCTTGAAGCAAAATTGACCAATGGAAATTGTGAGATTTTGATGGGAACAAGAGAAGGCAAGGCGATTCGTTTCAACGAAAGTACAGTTCGCGCTGTAGGTCGCACGGCTCAGGGAGTAAAAGCCGTTACTTTAGGAAGTGATAAAGATGAAGTAATTGGAATGGTTTGCGTGGAGAATGCAGATCGCGATATCCTTGTAATTTCTGACAAAGGTTATGGTAAACGATCTTCTTTGGAAGATTACAGAATTACCAACCGAGGTGGAAAAGGGGTGAAGACCATCAACATCACAGACAAGACTGGTGATTTGATTGCAATCCTAGCTGTTGACAATGAATTGGATTTCATGATCATCAACAAATCGGGTATTACCATCCGTTTGCGTGTTGAGGATCTCCGAGTAATGGGAAGAGCAACGCAAGGAGTAAGATTGATCAGTCTTCGTGGAAATGATGAGATTGCTGCTGTTACAGCTGTAATCAAAGACGAAGAAGAAGATGAAAGATCATCAGATATTGTAATGGAAACGGACAATTCGATTGACGTTGCCACAGATCAACCTGAAATTGAAGAATCAAACGAAGAAAATTCTGCAGAGTAATTATGAAAAATGTGCAATGAATGCATCAATTCAAAAATGGCAAGATGATTGAGTTGCACAAAAAAAATCAAAGCATGAGAAAATTAGTAATGATGGCCACATTGATGCTAGCTGGATGGGTAGCACAGGCACAACCCAAAGTTACCAGCGCATACAATGCGAACAAGGAAGGTAAATATGAAGACGCCAAAGGTTTCAT
>JACCDW010966559.1_pt1 | contig 17120 bp, 42 predicted proteins | sample 7449781 | NCBI WGS metagenome assembly JACCDW01 (sample SAMN15323449, study PRJNA562643) | freshwater metagenome | isolation source: river surface water | place: USA:Blue River Watershed | collected 2017-08-18
GAGGTTCGATTCCTTGATGCGGTGCAAACAAGATTACGACGGTGATCTTGGAGTATGGCGGAATATCCTGAAGTGTCATAATCGGGGATAACGCTGGACCTGGGATAACTCCCAATGATAGTAACATAAGGGTCTGTAGGCTTAAAAGGGGTACTTGAGACAACTTTGACTTGGCCTTGTAGGTAAAATCCAATCCTACTACTCACATAAAAAATCCCCCAGGATTTCTCCTAGGGGACTTTTTTGTACCTTCTTAGCCCTTTAGAGCCTTGAATGTTTTTTCATCGATGATTCCAGTCTCTGGAAGCTTGTTGGCTTTCTGCCAAGCCTTTACAGCTTTTTCTGTTGCAGGACCAAAGTCTCCGTCAGCCTTAAGCTTCAAAGCTGCCTGAATAGTCTTTACAGACTGTCCTTTAGAACCTACCTTCAAAGGCGCAAATGCTTTTGGAGCTGCAGGCTTCTTAGCAACTGGCTTAGCTGCTGGTTTTGCAGCGGAAGCAGGAGCATCTGTTGAACCTACCTTAGATAGTAGTGGAACATTTTCTTCACCAGCATATACTGGACGTCCCCAACCTACTACTGCATTCATAAGCTTTAGCTTATTATCCTTAACGTATGCACGAGTCTTCTCTACGCACATTCCGCCATTTCTTTGATCTCCCTTTGCAGTTCCTGAAGTATTTCCTTCAATAACTTGAATAGTTCCGTTTCCGTTATTCTTTACGCAAAGACCTACGTGAGAAATTCGATTTACACCATCATCTGGGAAATCAAAATAAATCCAGTCACCTGGAGTAGGATCATCATTACGTGCATCTGCCCAACGATTATTCTTCTTGAACCAATCTGAAGCTGCAATTGTTGCTGCACTCTTCGGATACTTCTTAGGATCTAATCCTGCTGTAAATGCACACCAAGAAACAAATGACTGGCACCATGGAAGAAAGTTTGCACCTGTCCACTTACCATATTTTGTTTCATTATCTTTAGGACCTTCGATAGTCCCAACTTCTTTTTTAGCAACCTCAATGATTGCTTCTAGAGAGCCTTTTACTGCCACTACTACTTCACCGTCTTTTTAGCGGCTGTCTTCTTAGCTGCAGTTTTCTTAGCTGCAGAAGCAGTTGCTGCTGTCTCTAGTTTCTTTGTTGCCTCTGCAACAACAGATGTTGCTACACGACCAAATGCTGGGTCCTTCTTATTCGCCCAACGGATCAATGTTGGAACGGCAGATGACCAAAGAGCATTTGCTACTAGTAGCCATTCAGATGCACCAAAATCAACTGGTGATCCTACGTTAGCTGTTTGCATTACGATTACAATTGCACCGATTACTTGACCTGCAAGGTTACGGGCATATGAATCTAGCATTGCTTTATTGATTGACATATATGTTTTCTCCTTTATCTATCCTCAGTGGATATATTCCTATTGTATCAACAAATAGAAAAATGAGCCGTTTACATGGACAATGCTCAGGTCCCTTATGCCTAACCGACGGGGGTAAGAAAGGTAGAACCCCATGTGTCATTAGTGCACAATATAATTATAGCCTACTTGATCTTAATTTGTCTAGGCTTTTTCTCTTCTGGAATTTCTCTTTTTAGAACTACATAGAGGATTCCGTCATTGTAGTCAGCAGAGTCTACTTCCCAATACTCCCAAAGAGTAATAGTTTTGGCAAACTTCCGAGTTGCAATACCCTTATGTAGGTACTTTGGCTCTTCGTCCTGCTTTTCCTTTTCTCCTGAGATAGTTACAACATCGTCCTCGATCTTGATGGTGAGCTCGTCCTTTGCAAAACCAGCGGTAGCCAGTTCAAGGACACGAGTATCCTCATCGATTTCTCTGATATTAAAAGGCGGGTATGAATCCTGCCATGATGTTGCCGTAGAAGTCCATGTTTGATTCCATAGCTGATCTACGAACTTGAATGGGTCATAAATGCTGACCATTGAGTTATTGTAATTTACCATTTTTGCTCCTTTTTTAAGCGAGTTTAAATTAGCACTCCCCGAAGCAGAGTGCTAACTATATTATATCATCTGGATAGGTATCTAACCAGTCTGGGCCGTCTTCCCTATCACATCTACCATCAGCTTTTTTATTTCTACTCATATAATCATATTATCATACATAGTGATCAGTGCGCCGAAAATATGATACCCCAATAAACATGCCGTATAATGGGTATATGAACCTATACGATCAATTAACCCCCGTAGAGAAAGCCTACCATGATGCCTTGCTTTCAGTAGTAGATAAATTTGGACCTTTCGATAAGGGCAGCGGATCTGTCTGGGTCGGATATGAAGATGGCTCTAATAATGAAAATGCCTCCATTGGAGTAAAATGCGGAAACTGCTCTTTCCATGTAGAAATGCAGGGGATGTCAGAGCTAGGCTGTAAAATTCTATCCTTTAAGGTAGAAGAGAATGGATTATGTAGATTAGCTGCTATTCCAGATGGATTAGTGACGTCCGAAAATGATGAAGACAATTCCCCAGACGATATGGATAAATTCTGGAAAGGAATATTCTAATGTATACCTATTACACTAAAATTGAAAATGTCGTCGATGGCGACACTGTAGATGTTTTTATCGACCTTGGCTTTAAGGTATGGAGATCAGAGCGAATTCGCCTTGTAGGGGTAGATACAGCCGAAAAGAATACTCCCTATGGCAAAGCTACCAAGGCATACCTTACCCAACTTTTGGCGGGGAAGCTCGTAAAACTCGAAGTCTTTAAACCAGATAAGTACGGTAGATATCTAGGTAAGATATATATCAATAGCGAAATATCGATCAATGACCAAATGGTATCTAAAGGTATGGCTAAGGGTTATATGGGAGATTCCAAAGTAGGACTTTGGACTCAAGAAGAGCTAGATAAGACTACTATAGATATTACTCTGGAATAAAGTCATCTAGGGCAAGAAGAAGTTCTCTGGCTATCCCGTCGAAATTTATTGATCCATTATTAAAATACTTACCTGACTGTATAAGCTTTTGTAGCGTATCAGCTATATATTGCTGTTTTGTCATATCCCGTCCTCCTAATTTATTAGACGTAGATAATCAATTATAAGTTATATAGTCATTATATAGCAAATGTATATAACTGCACTGTTTATTTATATATTAGCTAAATGTTAATAAAATTTTAAATTTTACAAAGGTGTTTTCGTATATAGCTATGGGATCCTATTTTGAAAATCCCCCGCCCTTTCGATATTTATCAAAATGTTAATAAATTTTTAATTTGTATGATCTGGATTTTGAGAGTGTCCGTTTTGTCCTAATAATGAGCACATTTTGTGGTCTATCTCACATAAATTCTTTTCAATTTGTCCCATATGTCCGAATTTGGTGCTTGAAAATGTCAGACCCCCCGTGTATAGTTAATACTATAGAAAGTTGATAAAGGTTATCAACAAAGAAAGGAAAACAAAATGTTTTCACTAAGTTATAAAATAGAATACAATACCGACCCTGCTTATCCACTAAGCAAAAATTTCGGAACTTGTCTAGGTATCCTAATGGAAACCGAACAAGATGCTAATGAACATCTTGACCTTCTCGCTAAGCGAGGAACTATCTTAGAAACTAACTTAAAAGAGTTAGTTGATTATAAGCCTTCTAAGCGTGTGGTATATGCCACTACTAGGAGTTGGGAATAATCCCCGCCGTGTGAGCGACATCACACCCCCAAAGGCTTGACTTTCACAATTTAATAAGATAGATTTAATACATAAAGAAAGGACATAAAATGTCACTAGAAATTCTAGAAATGAACGCTAACGGCGTAGGTTGGGTATCCTTAGAAAATGCCTCTATTGAAAATAAAATCGCTCTTGAGTGGGCTATCCTAAATAATGCAGAAATGAAAGTGTTATGCCATATCTGCCACATTGAAATTCCTAGCGGAACAGGTAACGCTTGCGCTAAGCATAAGCAAGTAAATCTCCGCACTTGCCAAATCTGCGAGTTAGCCCACGAGGGTTTATATTGCACTAATTGTTTCACGGGTGAGCGTGTCCGTGTTGGTAAAACTAAATTCGCTAAAGTTATAAAGTTACACGATATCACTAAGAAAGGTAATAACTAATAATGAAAATCACATACTCAATCTGGGACGGCTCTCAACTCTTGGGAACTTCTTTCACCGCTTCTTCACCTGAAGAAATGGAAACTTTCGTAAATGAACTAAAGAAAGTTTCTAAAAATGTAGTAGCGCATATGCGTAAAGTCGAACAAAACTAACCGAAAGGAAAACTATAAATGAAAATCGAACTAACCTTAGATAACTGGGGCGTAGGCTTCTATTCTAACTTCCTCGCCTTTGATTTTACTTGGGGCGTTTTATTTACCGCTCTTGGTATTTATTTACTAAGTAAAACTCTAAAGCGTAATAATATCCGCTTACCATTTAGAAAGCGTGGATAATAAAAAATGATGACACGGAAAGACTATATAATCACCGCTGAAATTCTAAATCAAGCAATTCCACACGAAAAAGATTTAGTAATAAAAATGGCTCACGAATTCGCTGATTATTTTGCAAAGGATAATCCACGATTTGACCGAACCCGATTTTTTACCGCCGTAAAAAAAGAAAGCTAAATCACAAAATAGATCGGGCGTGTTGACTTGACACGACACGCCCGACAGCGGCGGCCCTTTCGAACAGATGTTCGATTTAAGAGGGGTCAAAAATGTGGCCTAAATCACAAAAATAGTTTTGCGACACGCCCGAAAAACGGGTCAAAATGTCAGTGGTCTATGTTAGACTACGTAGTATAAAGATTAAAAAGAAAGGTGGTCAAAATGACTACATTAACAATAAACGAAGTATGTAAGACACATACACCTAATAAATCTGCTATCTCTATGGTAGAAGATGACCAATTCACATTCTGCGAAGTATGTGAAAATAACATAGAGCGTTGGTATAACGATACCGACCCTGAGCGTCTACCAATGTGGACAGATTGGAAGGTATCTAAATGATAGACTTCGTAAAACAATTAGAATTAGAAAACTATTTGGCAGACGAGCCAATAGACCCACTAGCAAAAATGCTAGATGAACTTATCTCGAAAGGAGAATATAAATGAGTAAATATAATGTACTTATATCTTATGTCGTAGAGGCACAAGACGAAATAAGCGCAATCTTTGCACTTAATAAAACACTCTACCCGCTTAGCGAAAATGAAATTGCTAAGTTCGATGCGTTTCACGTTGAGGAGGTTAAATAATGGAAAAAGATATTTTCGGATTTGAAAAAGCAATAGAGTTAGATCATCTCAACTTAGAGCAACTAAAAGAATTAGAAAAGCTTTTAGAAAAAATAAAATAAATAACGGCGTGTCTACTTGACATTCCGCCCGAAAGGGGCACCCCGCACTCGGGCGTGTCGTTTACGTGTGATGTTAATCACCCCCCAGATTTGAGCGTGAAATTAAGATGTGATTTTAATCACATTTCAAAATGTCCGATTTGTGGCATTACTGGTCAGTAAATGTCAGACCCCCCTGCTAGAATACTATGTATAAAGAATTAAAAGAAAGGAGCAAAATATGCTCACTCAAAAAACACTAGACAACATTGTCTATGAATATCAACACGGCGGTGTTAAATCTAATCACCCCGAATTAACTACCTATGAGCGAAAGGCTCTGCTAAAGTATCTCTTTAGCCTTCCTACCTATTGCTCTTGTTGTGTGAGATAAATCACACCGACACTAGGGGGAAAATCCCCCAAAATGTCAGACCCCTCTGCTAAAATTGTATCCATAAAGAAAAGAAAGGAAGTCAAAATGACTTACACAATTAGACTAGAAACCTTCTCAGGTTCAGTATCAAAAATCAACCTACCTTCTAAGGGTGCGGTTGCTCAATTTATCAACACTTATCCAAATCAACTCCCTGTCGGTATTTCCGTCAAGTTTGATTGCGACTTGCTCGGTGTTCGTGGTGTTCTAAAAGGAAAGGCGGTCAAGTAATGGATTTAGCAACCTTGCGTGAAATGGGAGAAGTCTTCCAACAACTAGAAGAAAAGCGCTTCCCTAATTTTTCAGGAAACTTTTCTTCGTCAATGGCTCGTCAAATCGGCGTAATGTCTGTTTATATCTCTGAAAGAGATGCAAAGAAAATTATCAAAAATGTTCGTGAAGAATTGGAAGGACTTAACTAATGATTTCAACTGCTCTAAAAATCCAAGACGCAACTCAGCAGGCTTTTACTGATGAAACAATAATGACAATGGCTGCTGCAATTTATCAAAGTCGAAATGAAGTTGATAATGACACAATGGCGAAAATGCTTTTTCAGTATTCCGCTTCGCTTTCTGCTCTTGTTGCAACTCTTGTAACAAATGCAATTTTATCTGAAACTCAAATGCAAGAAATGATTTCAGAAATTCAAGAATTCGAAAATCTTTCAACCGAAATTTTAGGAGAAGAAAATGACAACTAATAGAATTTTAACAACGCTGGTGCAATTAATTTTAGCTGGTGTAACAATTCCACTTTTAATTTTAGCAATTAAAGATTTTAAACACGATCTAAAAAATAGATAGTTTAATTTTCAACTAATTCCGACACGCCCGACAGCGGCGGCCCTGTCCGAAATGTCCGTTTTACGGCATTAAGCACGACACGCCGAAATGCGTGGAATTTTTTGTGATTATGATCACGTTACGAGGCTTGTGATTTTTCTCACACGATTTGAGCGTCTCAAAGTTTGGAATTACTCGCCAGTAAATTGAAAAATGTCGGTGGGGTCGTGTAAACTTGTAGGTATAAAGAAAGGGGACAAAATGTCCGCAAATGTATACACTATCGAAAGCCTATTAGTAGGTCAAGAATACCGCTCACGCACTCTAACAGGTAAAATTGTTCGTGCAGAAAAACACCCTCACGCCGTATGGTATGAAAATTGTGAGAGTTATCTTGTTGAGGTTCGCCCTGATTATGGTATCCGTAATCAGTATCGCACACTAGCCGTAAAAACTACCGACTAATTGTCGGTGGTGGCTGATAAACTAATCTTATAAAGAAAGGACAAAAAATGGCTAAGATGAAAATGCTAGTTGAGGCAATTCTCCATTGTGAGGAGTGCTATGGAAAAGGTTATCAAGGTTGGGTATCTCCAGACGGAGAGTTCGACATTGAAAGTTGTGAGTGTAATCCTCATAACCTAATTCTTGACGGAAGCGAGGTAGTTTTCTAATGGAAATTTTCCTATGCGATAAATGCGATACTCTCGCCCAAGTATCCCGAATTGGTGATACAATAAAAGTAAATAAATGCGCTTGCCTTACACTAGATTGGAAAGAATAAATGGACTATAACTACGCTCTAACAATTTCCTATGACGGGAAATTAGTTTCTACAACCCGTTCCTCAGACTTACTAGAAATAGTAAATGCGTGGAATAAATGCTCAGACTATGGAGATGCAAAAGAATACGCAACCTATAACTTGTCTGACCCTAGCGGTAAAATGTATACAAAGAATTTCTATCGAAATGGAGAAGTAAGTGGGAAGTAATCTATCAAGCGAATTAGCAAGTGGCTTATTGGAATTAGACTTAGAAAATCAAATTGCAATTCAATTGCGAGGTAATCATTACCCGCCCGTTCCATTGTCTATGGTGCAACCTTGCATCGAGGCGATCAACGCAGTAAATGATTATTCAGATTGGAATAAGCAAATCGAATTACCCGAAGGCGTAAGTTGGCGAGGTAATACACACGCACCTGCACACGCAATAATCGAGGCGCATCACCTTAGCGAGTGGATTATTGAAGATGAGTTGTAACTAAAATCACAAATAGCTGCGGCGTGTCGACTTGACAGCGACACGCCCGACAGCGGCGGTCCTGCCCGAAATGTCCGATTTACGACCTTTACGTAGAACCTCCTGAAATTTGTGGAATGTCAGTGGGTTATGTTAAACTAATTTATTATGAGAACGAAAAAAAATGCTGAGGAATTACGGCGACTTATGGAATTACGCCGTAGTAATGCAGCCACGCCTGTAAAAAATAAAAAGGCATATTCTCGCAAGCGCAAGCATAAATGTCGGCCCTATGGTGTAGAATAAATTAAAGAAAGAAAGGTGCCATATGAAACTAAAACGCTCTAACGATAGAAAGGTAGCAAATGCTGTCTCCCCAAATGGAAAAACCCCAACAATCGCTAACACATTCGGCTTACCTGCTGGAAAAAATTTCTCGTGCCCTGGTGCCACTAGTGTTTGTGAAAGCGTTTGCTATGCGGGAAAACTCGAACGTGTCTATAAAGGAGTAAGGGCTAATCTTCTCCACAATTGGGATTTACTAAAAGACGCAGACTACGACACTATGGTGTATCTTCTTGATGAAATGATTATTGATTTCAAAAAAGACTGCGAAAAGCGCAATGCTAAAATGCTATTCCGTATCCACTGGGATGGCGATTTCTTTAACGATACCTACGTAATTGCTTGGAATGAGGTTATCCGCCGTAATCCCGACGTTCAATTCTGGGTATATACTCGTGTAAAAAATGCTGCAGAAATGCTTAAGGGTATCAAAAACTTATCTCTCTATTTCTCAACCGATGACGAAAACGTTGAGATAGCGGAAGACTTAAAAATTAATCACGGTATTCGTCTAGCCTATCTAGGCAAAACTTTCGCAATGACGGAAGATAAGATGAAAGAATTAACGGGTAAAGTAGGCGCTAAGTGTCCTGAAAATGCTAAGCGTATCCCGTTAATTTCAACTAACGGTAGCGCCTGCGTTTCTTGCGGTCTATGCGTTTATGGTAAAGCAGATATTCGATTTAGCGCAACTAAAAAATAAGGAGCTCACATGAAATACTACAATGCACTAATGGCCCTGTACCTTGGTAACGAAGAGGAACAACAAGCTGCAGAAGAATATTTAAATTCTCTAGAGGAGGATCAAGAATAATTGGGGTACATGATCTTAGCTCTAGCTGTCAGTATATTCCTGGTCCCTAGTCTACTAATTGGAATCATTTATCTCAGATCATGAGAAGGCCCTGCCCGCCCCCGCCGATTTGTCAAATTACGACATTGTGATTTTTCCCACAAAAGTTTTTTAGAAAATGTCCGATTTATACCCATTTTGGATTTGATAGTGTCGGTTAGGTAGTGTAAAATTATTTATACAACGACAAACGAAAGGAAGCAAAAAATGGCTAAGACACCAAAAATCGGTGAAACCTTCACAACTGCTCAGAGCAAAGTTTCTGGCATTGTAAAGGAAGTCGTAAAGAACCCATCTGGCTCGGTGCGTGTTCGTCTTGAAGTAGAGGGCGAAACTCGCTGGACTACTATCAAGTAGTTTATCAGATAATGGGCGACCTGAGCAAGTCGGCAAAACTGCTCACCAACTTTATTTTGTCGGCGGGTGCTGATAGAATAGTAAGACCAACTAAGAAAGGAAACAAATGGCAAGAGGCAAAGCAATTAGCGTGAAAATCGCTACAACTAAGGTCATCAAGGCTTTAGAAACTCGGTTAGCAGAACTAGAGGCTAACTACAAGAAGCAAGATGAGAACGAAGCAAAGTATCAGAAGTCCATTGAAAAGTGGAAAAAGGAAGTTGCTAAGTTCGCTACTGCTAACATCACTAAGGCAGAAAACATCAGAACAAACTATCGTGCTTGGAACAAGACACTCAATGTGGATTTTGACCTTACGCTAAACGAAGGTGATTTCCCACAGCAACCTGAGCGTGATTTTGAGGTTGTCCATCAACACACTTACAACGAGATGAAAGAGGAAATCTCTAACGCTCTGCGTATTCTAAAAATGACCGACGAGGAAGTAGTTTCAACTTCTACTTACAATGCGGTTGCTCGTTATCTCTAATTAGAGAATTGGGGGGAAGGGTAATTGACTTCCCCCCACACAATCTGATAAACTAAATAAGTAAAACAAACTAGAAAGGAAAAACGAATGTCCCCAGTATTCGGAAATAACACAGGAAGTTTCTACCGCAAGGGAGATATTTTCACGACAGGCAAGTCGGGAATTACAGGGCGCCTAGAGGAAATCGTTTCAGTTAGACCAAACCTAACTAAGATTGCTCTTCGCACTTCCAACAACCAACTTCGTTGGGCAATGGTAAAGATTGGCTAATACGTAGTCAATAGAAACAGTGGTAGTTTCGGGAATGTTCTCACCACATGTCTTAAGTAAGAATTCCCACCAAAATTCCCCTGGATGATCTACGAAGTACAAAACAAAAATAATTGACTTGTCAGAGACGTCCAGGGGATCTTATTGGGCCCATGGTTCATGACTGCAGCTAGCTCGGTTACCTTTCTTTCTGAGCTAGTTGCAGGCCCACCCCGCAAAACTTGGTTTGTCAAATTACGACGCTGTGATTTTGCCCACAAAAAAATGTCCGAATTGCCCTAGTTTGCCAAACTAACTAGACATAGCCCACTTATGTATGCTAAGATTGATTTATCACTAGAAAGGATATAAATATGCAAAACACTGCTCATAAGCAAGAAGTAGAAAACGGCGACGTTTCTTTTGCTCTTGTTGATTCCCGCTCAAATCCTGCTTGGCACTCATTCGCCAATAAGGTTTTCGATTCTGATTCTGGAGATGTTTCTATCTCTGAAATTATGGCTGGTGCAAAACTATCTAATTGGAATGTCCGATTGGAAAACGTTGCTCCCGCTTTCCCTAATCACAATTTCATTGCTGATTCTCATCTCGTTGTTCGTGATAACCCATACACTGAGGGTGCTACTGATGTGCTCTCCGTTGTAGGTTCTCGCTATAAGGTTGTGCAGAATGAAGAATTGTTCGGCTTCGCTGAAAATCTTCACGACGGCAATCCAAATGTAAAGGTTGATTCTGCTGGTTCTCTAAAGCAAGGTCGAATCGTTTATGGTTCTTGGACATTGCCTAACGAATTGGTTATTGACCCAAAGGGTGCTAATGATAAGACAAAACTTTATCTTATCGTATGGACATCTCACGACGGCTCTGTTGCGGTTCAAGCAGCGGTTACACCTGTTCGTGTTCGTTGCCAAAATACTCTTAACCTTGCGATGAAGCAAGCAAAGCAATCTTTCAAGATTCGCCACACACAAACTGCTGAGGGTAAAATTCTCGCTGCTCGTGAGGCTCTTGGTCTGTCTGTTGCTTATTTTGATTCATTCTCAAAGCAAGCGAATGAGTTATACCAATCTGAGATTAGCGATAAGCAATTCTCAAATCTTATTCGTGGTCTTTATCCAAAGCCTGAAAAGGATTCTAAGGGCGCATTGAAGAAGTGGGAAAATAAGGTTGTCCTACTTGATGAGTTGTATCATAACTCACCAACAAATGCTCCAATCAAGGGAACAAAGTGGGGTGCTCTTAATGCTCTAACTGAGCGTTTAGATTATTTCCGCACTGCTCGTAAAGGTAATGGCGAATCTCTCGCTGCTTCCGCTTCGGGTTTTGACCCAGTAATTACTGCTGAGAAGAATAAAATTCTCAAAGCGGTTTTAGCAATCTAATTGCTACGGGGGCGCAGAAATGCGCCCCTATTTTTTTTAAAAGCTGATCGGCGTGTCGATTTGACAAGATCACGAAAAAGGGGCGGGTCTATGTGAAAAAGATCACATTACGTCAGATGTAAAAAATGCCCTGGAATTTTGTGAATGTCAGTCCCATGGTGTAGGATAGTAGTTAAGGATAGAAAGGTACATTATGAGTTGGCAATTAGAAGCCAGTTGTAGAGAAGACCAACACGACTTGTTTTTCTCGCAGGCTAAGAGTAAGATAGATAGAGCAATTCAAATTTGTGGCTCGTGCTCCGTAAAGGGCGAGTGTCTTAAGTTTGCTATTGATGAAAATGTAGAGCACGGCATATTTGGTGGAAAGACCCCTGAGCAGAGAAGGAAAATCAGATGAGAACCATTGATGAACTAGTTAATGAAATCTATGAGGACAACTATTCACATCTAGAGTTTGATGAGAATATGGGCGGGGAAGATTGTGACTGCAATGTCCATACTACCCTAAACACAATCGTTAAGTATTGGTGGAACGAATAATGTTAGGTTATTCTGAAAAAGAACTAGACGATATGATTTATTCTATTCAGTCTATTATAACTACTGTGAATTCTGATGATGACCCGTTTCTTCACGGGAACCTTTGGAAAGCACAAGAATTCTTACAGGGCCTATGGGCAGAAGGGTATTTTGATTAATGAATAAACTGGTCGAATATATGAAAATTCATCTAATTAGTCTTGAACAAGATTCTGAGAAACTACAGGCTGAAATGGACCTATTTGAGGAAATGGAATCAAATGAATGGCAGTCTTTAGAGATTGAGGATATCTCTATTAATGGGCAGATTATTGCTACCCGCCACTTTTTGTCAGTGGCAAAGGATATGATTGAGGAATGAATAAATTAGAAATAAGTCCCCGTATCCAAAAACTAATCGACATGGGGGAATCGGGCACCGACATTCTCCATGGCGAACTAAAGAATATGATGTATGAATGTGAGCAGGTCCTCATACCTCTTCTAGAAAACTCAGACAAACTAGGTTCTGATGAGGAATATCATGACACTGTAGAACGTTTATACAATGAGGGCTATATGGACGCCCTATCTGCTGTATATTCATTAACATACGAGTTAGCGTTTGCTATTGATGAAAGGAAAAAATCCCTTGAAGCCTGATGACAAAGATAAACTAAATAAATGTCTAGAGATTCTAGACACCACTGATCTGGGACTGTCTTTAGTATGGCTATGGACGTGGAGCACAATAAATAATATAATGGAAGACGAAACGTTCAAGGCCAAGGTTACAATAGACGATATGTGGGACAATTTGTGTGAGGCTGTTGCGGCAGGGCATGGATTTTCTTTAGAGTATGGCGCTGAACAACACCATGACGACGTTCTTGAATGGATGATGAACCGTGAGTACATTGTAGATACAATGTTTGAAGATGAAGAGGAGCAAGATGAGTAAAGAGTTTTATGAATTTGTTGGGAAAGGTTTAGGTGCCTTTATAGGTATCTCAGCTTTAGTAATCATTGCATTGGTTGTTATCCTAACTTAGTTAACATCCCGCCTGGTTGACAAACTGGGCGGGACGTGGTGGGCCTGTCTCAAAATGTGGGCATTACGGTGGAGTTGAAAAATGCCCTGGAATCCTGTATTATTAAGATATGACTGAAACAACCCTGGAATATGTATTAACAAATAATGATAGATGTGATCGTTGTTCTGCCCAAGCTTTATACTTATGCAAGGGTATTACGGGTGAGCTAATGTTTTGCCGCCACCACTATAACTCAAATAAAGAATCATTAACTAACTGGGCTTACGAGATCGTAGACGAGTCCTCAAAAATTAGTTGACAATCCGCCCTGAATTTGCAATAATTAATATATAGACAGAAAGGAGTTGCAAATGACAAAGCGAGAATACCTAGTCTCTCTTGGACAAAAAGTCGGAAAGCGTGGACGTTTTTCTAAAGAGCAGGTAGAATTAATTAAGAAGGCTGAAGCAGAAGGCACAGTTTTCACCAAGTAAATATCCACTACTAAGAAAGGTAGGCAACCCCATGCCAAATTGGGTATATAACACACTGACCATCCAAGGTCCTAAAGAGGAAATTGATTCTATCAAAGATAGACTTAATAAGCCTTTCACATTAGCGCAAGAGACATTCGGTATGGGTGATATTTCATCCATGGGATTCCCGACCAAAATTACACAGGTTACTTATTCTAATCCTGTCTTTGCGTTTCACAATATCCATTCGTATAAGGACGACGGCATTACTGATGAAGAATATGCCTGCCAACCTACACGTTCTGGTGCAGATATGAAAGACCCAAATTGGTTCGCTCAAGAAGTTGCCCATGCCAAAACTCAGAAGGATTGGTATAACTGGAATAATACTAACTGGGGCACCAAGTGGGATGTAGCAGTTCGTGATGAGGATGAGTATCCAAATACAGAACTAGTTGAATATAAATCAGACGGTCAGGATAACTGGCTTGTTTATAAGTATGAGACTGCTTGGTCTCCTGCTATCACAGTCTTAACTAAACTATCTGACTTAGTTCCTAATTCCCTACTTACACTGGAGTATGAAGAGGAAACAGGTTGGGGCGGAGAGTATGAGATTGTCCGTGGTGAGGTTAAGGAAATACTTAACTACGAAAATCGTTGCTATGCTTGCCAATCTTTTGATTGTGTTGAGTATTGCGAGAATGACTGTGGCGAATTCTGTGCAGAATGTAATCAGGGTTCTTGGCAGGATGAAGAGGCAATGGCAGAATGCGACATCCACAGTTCTCTACTAGAAAAAGCGGAGGTCTAATGTTTGACCCTAACTATACATCAACTAAGCACACATTCGTCTGTGACCCAGACGAATGTGACACCTTGGTAGAGCTGACTACTAGTGATCGTTTTGGCTTCCCATCTGGAGTGGTACAACACAAGTGCCCATGTGGTAGACAAATGTCATTGATATCTAGTACAATTGAATCAAACCCAACTATAGAAAGGCAAGAAATGAACGAAGAAACATTCGGAGCAACAATTACACCCATGGTCCCTGAGACCTACAATCCAAATCAACTGACATCTTACAAGGTTATTAAAGATGGCCAGGCCACGTATGAGCACATCAAGACTGTGGACCTAGAGTACAAGTTGGATGAACTACGACGAGTCACAGATAGATTAAATAATCTTCAGTCAACCGTCAATCAGGTCATTGACAATTTAAATGCTGATGGCTGGTACAATCCTAACTTTGAAAAGGTTGAGGTACTTAACGAACTTTGCGAAATCCTTGGTCATGAGCCAAAGCAATCAATTCGTATAACTGCAACAATTACAGTTGACGTCGACTATGAAATTCCACTGGAGGAAGTAGAAGACTTTGATGCCCGTTATTTCCTACAAGATAATCTATCTATTGATTCATGGCATGGAGATGTCTCAGTAGATTCATGGTCCGTTGAAGACCACGATGTAGACTGGAAGGCTTAGTTAAATGGGGAGGGTCCCTTGCCTGACCCTCCCCCCATATGGTATTATTAAAGGTTCAGAAAGGTGTGGTATGACAATAGGTGATAAAGATATAGACGAAGGTAAGTTGGCTGGCATTATTGAGGATTTCCTTTCTGATGTCCGCTTTAGCAAACTTAACTTTGCTTGGCATATGGGGCATAAATCTCCTCGTATCCAAAGAGAGTTTTGGGAAACATTGTGGGCTTTTGTTGAGGAGATGTCTGAGTATTATCGTAGAGGTATGGTAGATACTAAGAACTTCCAAGTATCCAAAATGTGCCACGAGATTAGGGCGTTTGTAGAAGGCGAAACTTGGGAAGATAACCAATTAACCCTAGATTTGTAATCTGCCCTGGTTTTTGATATAATGGAAAGGACTAATTTGATCGTGTATGGTGCAGCTATCAGGTGCCGACCAAGTTGTTAAATAAAGCTCCCGCTGGGGTTGACGGGACTAGCAGCCATACACTACAATTAATATATGGAACTAAATGAATACATAAATAAGGTAAGGCAGGAATTCCCTAACGGCTTCTCTGATTATGTCAAAGAGCACGGGGACAATACCGAATGGTGGTTTCAGCACTACAAGTCTGGCAATCTTGTAGAACAAGTAAATGAATACACATTTGATTATTCCGAAATGGCTATGATGAGCAATTGGGAAAATGAGAAATGGTGGGCGTTTATGGGAAATGTAGAATACGAGTTCAATCAAGAATATAACAAACAAAGGAGATAGGTGTGGGAGCAAGGTGCACGTTCGTATTTAAAACAGATGAGGACCACGCAGTGGCATTGTATAGCCATTGGGGTGAAGATTCTCTATATGCCGATTTAGCGGCAGCATTAAATCACGCAAAGCCACGATGGTCTGACCCATCATATGGCACCCGTATGGCAATTAGTTATTTAATTCAACATAACATTCTAGATGAAACGGGATTCGGAATCTATGGCTGTGACCCATCAGACCAAGGATTTATGGATACACCAATCACAATTGATTTTACAGACAACACCGTTGGGAACGGGGAGGAATGGCATTCCTTTGAAGAGTTTGTAAATTATCACGGGAATGTATTAACTAAAGTTTAGCAAAAGCTAACGTCACCTGGACATGTGAAGGATAAACTGTCCCCTGCTTTGCAGGGTCAAATCTACATAAAAAATCTACCATTACGACCATGATCAAAAAATCGTGGAATATTTGGAGATATAGATCTATAAATATTTAAATAAACATTACGATCATATGTAAAAAATCGTGGAATATATGTCAAATAGTCTAAATAGACATTACGACATTATCCACAAAATCCTGGAATTATAGCAATATGACAAAATATTGTCAATAGCTATATTATCCTTTCTTCTGAGGTTTATTAACTCTCTTAGTATTATTGTTACTCTTACCTTTCCCGCCCTTTTTATTTCCATTAAAACCAGGCCCTCGCTGAGGGCCTTTATTGGCGGCGGAATCAGAAGTAACCACATTATTCTTTGACATACATACATAGTATCAGATAAAGAAATAAAAGTAAATACTTTTTGTACAAAATAGATCAAAATAATGTAAAATAAGATTAAAATACATTAATATTTCCCAGAATATGATCAAAATTTGTACACATTTTCTATGCCAAAATAACCAGACATTACGAAATATTTCGTAAAATCCTGGAATATCTGGCTATATGCTTATTAGCCCTGATTATATATATGTCCATATTATGAGATTTTATATAAAAGGGTATTGACATTACGAACATTCGATGGTAGGCTCATTATTACCCATATAAAATGTCTATAAATATCTAATACTGAATATTGATTAACTTATACTGTTTATACATACTTATCCACAACTTTATCCACAGTTTATACACAAAGTTATCCACAAGATAAGTGTTTAATTAGTTGTTTATACACAAGTTATCCACAGGATGTGGATCTAAAAAATGGCGGGATAGAAAATCTACTCTATATTGTCCATAGGCAGATATGCCTTGCATCTGACACAATAGACATACC
>JACCDW011208433.1_pt1 | contig 17120 bp, 10 predicted proteins | sample 7449781 | NCBI WGS metagenome assembly JACCDW01 (sample SAMN15323449, study PRJNA562643) | freshwater metagenome | isolation source: river surface water | place: USA:Blue River Watershed | collected 2017-08-18
GGGGAGCATTAAATGTTCAAAACTATCCGTCTATAACACCAACCATATCAATAACACCCTCCACAACACCGGCTACTTCGGTCACTCCATCCATAACTGCTTCAATAACACCTACTACATCGGTTACCCCATCAATAACACCATCTATAACTGCATCAGTTACTCCAACTGCATCCGTTACACCAACCGCATCAGTTACTCCAAGTATAACTGCATCAATTACTCCATCAATAACACCAACCGCATCGGTTACACCATCTATAACCGCATCAGTTACACCAACTAATACAGTAACTCCGAGTATTACACCAACCCGTACTGCTTCCATAACTCCAACTGCATCGGTTACACCATCTATAACTGCTTCTATAACTCCAACAAATACAGTAACCCCAAGTATTACACCATCTATAACTGCTTCTGTTACTCCAACTGCATCTATTACACCATCCATCACTGCATCAATAACTCCAACTAACACAGTAACTCCCAGTTTAACACCAACACGAACTGCTTCGGTAACCCCAACCGCATCAGTTACTCCAAGTATTACGGCTTCTATAACTCCAACTAACACAGTAACACCATCAATCACACCATCTATAACTGCTTCGGTTACTCCAACCGCATCAGTTACTCCAAGCATAACTGCATCTATAACTCCAACTAATACAGTTACACCAAGTATAACACCGACACGTACCGCTTCTATAACTCCAACTTCTTCAGTTACCCCAAGTATAACTGCTTCGATAACCCCAAGTAATACAGTAACACCATCGGTTACTCCTTCAATAACTGCTTCCATAACTCCAACTGCTTCGGTTACTCCTTCAATAACCGCATCTATAACTCCAACTAATACTGTAACACCCAGTATAACACCATCTATAACTGCTTCGGTTACTCCAACTGCTTCGGTTACCCCGAGTATTACGGCTTCAATAACTCCAACCAATACAGTAACTCCAAGTATTACACCAACTCGTACCACATCCGTTACACCAAGTATAACACCAACAAATACAGTAACACCATCTAACACAGTTACTCCATCAAATACTGCAACACCTTCAATAACACCATCTAACACAGTTACTCCATCTAACACAGTTACACCATCTAATACAGTTACACCGAGTATTACACCATCACGAACTGCATCGGTTACACCAAGCATTACTGCATCAATTACACCAACTAATACAGTAACTCCAAGTATAACTCCAAGTATTACGGCTTCTATAACTCCAACTGCATCAGTTACACCAAGCATAACTGCATCCATAACTCCAACCAATACAGTAACTCCAAGTATTACACCAACTCGTACGGCATCGGTTACACCAAGTATAACTGCATCGAACACAGTTACACCATCCAATACAGTTACTCCATCAATAACACCAACACGGACAATAACTCCAACAAATACGGTTACTCCATCCAATACACTTACACCATCAATAACTCCAACAAATACAGTAACACCATCTAACACAGTTACTCCATCTAATACTGCAACAGCTTCAATTACACCAAGTAGAACGGCATCAATTACACCGAGCATAACTGCTTCTATAACTCCAACTGCTTCGGTCACCCCAACTATTACACCATCAATAACTCCAACTAACACGGTAACCCCAAGTATTACACCAAGTATTACAGCGTCTATAACACCAACTAATACAGTAACTCCAACAATTACTGCTTCTATAACTCCATCAAATACTACAACACCATCCATTACGCCAAGCCGAACTGCTTCTATAACTCCAAGTATAACTCCAACTAATACTCTAACACCGAGTATAACACCAACACGGACAATAACCCCAACAAATACAGTAACACCATCTAACACAGTTACACCGAGTATAACCGCATCTAATACAGTAACCCCATCGAATACAGTTACACCAAGTATAACACCATCACGGACAGTAACACCATCTAACACAGTTACTCCATCTATAACCCCAACAATAACTATAACTGCAACTAATACTGCAACACCATCTAATACACTTACACCATCTATTACACCAACAAGAACTATAACTGCAACTAATACAGCAACACCTTCAATTACACCAACACGGACAATAACCCCAACAAACACAGTTACTCCATCTAACACAGTTACTCCATCTATAACCCCAACAAGAACTATAACTGCAACTAATACTGCAACACCATCCAATACAGTAACACGTACGGTAACACCAACCAATAGTAGTACTCCAAGCATAACACCAACTCGTACTATAACCATAACACCAACAAATACACTAACACCATCAATCACACCATCAATATCAATCACACCATCTCCATTTAATACAACTTCAATATGTGTTAGCGGTGCAGGTACATCTGCTGTAAATGGAACATATACATTTAATGGGGTTAATGAAAGTGGAAAACCACAGTATATAAAAGGAACAATAGTAATTCTTAATCTAGCAGGTAGTTGGTATATTAGACAATCCGATGTTAGCGCTACTTATTATATATCTTTCAATAACACCACATATCCACATGAAGTTACTACATGGTTTACGGATGCGAATGGTGTTAGTCCGGTACCAACTGTATCAAACGGAGAATGTCAAATTACGTTTGCAGGAGCAGTATCGGGTTCAAATACAACATCAATAGATTTTACACCATTAAATTTAGTACAAAACGATTTAGTGTTAGTAACTACTTATAGTGATGATACTACTATAACTACACCAACAGGATATACGTTAATAGAAGGTGGAACTGGTACAACAGCAACATCAGTAAGATACAATGCATCTTATAAATTTATGACATCAACTCCGGATACCGCATTAACTTTGTCAAACTTGGCAGGTGAAGATCATACTGTAGTTACCGTTTGGAGAAATGTTGATACCACTACACCTATGGATGTGACAGATACAAGAGCAGAAGGAACAACAGGTAACCCTAACCCACCAGCAATAACAACAGTTACAAATAATGCAATGATAGTGGCTGTATTATTTGAAGATGATATAACAGGAACACCAACACCTCCTAGTGGATATACTTTAGCAGGATTTCAATCGGTAACATTTGGTGCAGTTGCACAGGCATACCGGTCACAAACCAATGCAGGTACTGAAGATCCAGGAACATGGAGTATTTCTACAAATAATGATCAGTATGTTGCATTGACAATAGCATTGAGAAGGTCTGGAAACGTACCTGTTTCACCAACACCATCTTTGACACGGACAGTTACACCAACTAATACCGCAACACCATCAATAACACCAACAATAACGGCAACAAGGACAATAACACCAACGGTTACGAGAACACCATCAATAACAGCATCTCCGGTAAATACTAGCAATGTATGTGTATCGGGTGCAGGTAGTGCAAATGCAAATAATACTTACACTTACGATGGAATAGGTGCTAATGGTAAACCTATATATCGTAACGGATTAACATTCCCACAAGATGCAACCGTTAACTGGACTTTAAGTAATCAATGGGAAATACGTGGAGATGGATTTGCATTGGTATATTATTTTTCTACAGATAACGTAGCATATCCTTGGTTAGTTACAACGTGGCAAGTTAGTGGTGGAAGTAGTCCTGTACCAACAGTCGTAGAAGGTAATTGTGTAGCGGGATCACCATCAGTTACCCCAACATTAACCGCATCAAGAACACCATCAATAACACCAACACAAACAATAACTCCAACATTAACTGCAACCAGAACACCAAGTACATCGGTTGGTGCTCCGAATGTGGTGACAAGTGGTTCTTTATTATATGTTGATGCCGGAAATACATTATCATATCCTGGATCAGGAACGAATTGGTTTGATTTATTAAACAATGCCACTTCAAGTTTAATAAATGGGCCAACATTTACAAGTGCAGGAACTACGAGTAGTATAAATTTAGATGGAACAAATGACTATTTAGGATTTAGTCCATCTGCAAGTTTTACCGGAATAGGTTCTTTAACTGCAAATATGTGGCTTAAAATACAAGATCCAGGCGCTGTTTTATTTTATAAAAGTGATAGTAACTTAACTAGAGGTTGGTTTATAGAATACGGTGATAACGTTAATGGTACTGGTGTAAATGGATTTGGATTTGCTGCAGTAAGTAATGGTGCTAATCTACGATACTATATTAACAAAAACCAAATGCCTAGTGGAAGTTGGACAAATTTTACAGTAACTTGGAATGGAGTATTCCCAAATACAGCAGGAACTGCAGTAAAAATATACATAAATGGTGTAGAAAATACAAATGTAGTATTAAATGCCGTAGGAGATAGTACACATCTTCCGGATACAGTTGATGATATTTTCACCTTTGGACAAAGTAGAACAACGGACACAGCAAATGCAAATTATTATTCAGGAAGTGTAGGGGTTTTAATGTTATATGATAGAGCGTTATCTGCAGCAGAAGTTACTCAAAACTATAATGCATTTTCTTCTAGATATATAGGAGTACCAGTATCTCCATCAATAACACCATCTATAACCGCAACTATAACTCCAACACTAACTACAACACGGACACCATCTATAACAGCAACTCGGACACCATCTGTAAGTAGTGGAGGTGCTCCATCAGCAACACCATCATTAACACCAACCACATTACAAACACAAACATTTACAACAACAGGTGCAAATAACTTTGTAGTACCTGCAAATGTTTATGAAATTTATGCAGTATTAGTCGGTGGTGGAGGTGGTGGTGCCGGTTCCGATGGTGGAAGAAATGAAGGCAATGGTGGTGGAGGTGGTGGTGCTCTTGCATATGGAACTATACCAACAGCACCTGGTGAAACATTGGTATTCAATGTTGGAGCAGGTGGAACTGCAGGAGCTGCAGGTGGTGGAAATGGAGGAGCAGGTGGTACATCTACTATTGTTAGAACTGCAACTACTTTAATATCTGCAGGAGGTGGTTCAGGTGGTGCTGAAAGAAGTACAGCGGCCGCAGCGGGTGGTGTATCATCGGGTACGTTCAGAACGGGTGGTGGTAATGGTGGTGCCGGTGGTGCCGCTACTGGTAATGATACCGGAGGTGGTGGTGGTGGTGCCGGTGGATATTCTGGTAATGGTGGTGCCGGTGGTGGTACTGGTGCTGGATCTAATGGAACAGGTGGAGGTGGAGGTGGAGGTGGTGCCACTAATGCCGGACAAGGATACGGTGGAGGTGGTGTAGGAATTCCTACATCAGGAGCAAATGGAACGGGAGGTGCACTAAATGCGGTAGGTACAGGCGGTTCGGGTGGTGCAAATGGAACCAGACCAGCCGGTGGACAATATGGTGGTGGAGGTGGTGCCTGTGATGATGATACGGGAAGTGCGGGTGGTGCCGGTGCGCAAGGTGTTATATACATTGAGTATCGTCAGTTTTTAGGAACACCAACACCTACAGTAACTACAAGTATTACACCAACAAATACTCCAACACCAACCGTAACAAGAACTATAACACCAACAATAACACCAACTATAAGTGTAAGTCCATCGGTTGGATCGGGTATAACATTTATAAATTCCGCACAAAGTACAACAGGAACTTTAACATTACCAACGGGATTGCAGCAAAATGATTTAGTTATAGTTGCATCTTATAGGGATGATACCACAGTCGCATTGGCAACTGGATATACAAATGGACAACAAGGTTTGAGTAACTCCGTAAACTATCGTTGGGCATATAAATTTATGCCAGCAACGCCGGATACTACTATAACAGGTTTGGATTCAACCAACGTAATTCATATTGCAATGGTATTCAGGGGAGTAAATACTACAACACCTCTAGATGTAACGGTACCAGCCGTTGCAACAAATACAGCGGGTATGCCAAATCCACCATCAATAACACCTGTAACCAATAACTCTATGATTGTGGCTATTGGTTATTTGGATGATGATATCATAACCGCAACAGCACCTACAAACTATACATTGGCTAGAACAGCAAACTATGGATCAGCAGGTGCAGGTGGTACAGTAATGGGTGCATATAGGCGGTTAGTTACCGCAGCTGCAGAAAATCCTGGAACATTTGGTGGTGGTGGTGATGATGCGTGGGTAGCTAGTACAGTTGCGCTTAGACCTGCTTAATTGTAAAAAAATTTGAAAAATTAAAAAAAAAGTTATATATTTGAAAGTGTTATGAATAATAAAATTTTTGTATCAATAGCCTCTTATAGAGACCCGGAACTATTACCCACTTTGGAGAACTGTGTAGATAATGCGGATAATCCAGAAAATTTAATTTTTTGTATTGCATGGCAACACTCAAAAGATGATGTATGGGATACTTTAAAAAAGTATAAAAATGATAAGCGATTTATAATAATAGATATACCATATACGGAGGCAAAGGGAGTTTGCTGGGCTAGAAATCTTATTCAATCAAAATATACAAATGAAGATTATTATTTTCAATTAGATTCTCATCATAGATTTATAAAATCATGGGATACTAAATTGAAAGATATGATTTCTTTTTTACAATGTAAAGGAAGCTTAAAGCCAGTACTATCCGCATATTTACCATCATATTTTCCTGATAATGATCCAAAAGGTAGACTTGATGAAGTTTGGATGTTAAATATAGATAGATTTTTACCAGAGGGTGCAGTATTTTTAAGACCACAAGGGTTGAATGATTGGAGAGCAGTTAGGGAACCGGTCAAATCAAGATTTATATCAGGACATTTTATTTTTACAATTGGTTCTTTTGCAAAGGAAGTACCATACGATCCGGATTTATATTTTCACGGAGAAGAAACATCATTGGCAGTAAGAGCTTTTACTAATGGATATGATTTATACAATCCACATAGAGTATATGCTTGGCATGAATACACGAGAGAAGGAAAGAAAAAACATTGGGATGATAGTTCTAGTTGGACAGAGCAAGATAAAAATTCATATGCGAAATTCAGAAAACTATTCGGTATGAATGGTGAATCTTCTTATTTAGAAAATAAAGATTTATTTGGAGATAAGTGGTTTGGTTCAGAGAGAACATTAGAAGATTATGAAAGATATGCCGGACTAAAATTTAAAACTAGACAAATACATAGAGAAACAATAGACCATAGACATCCACCAATAGTAGGCGATTATGAATCCGGATTGTGTAATAGTATAAAAGTTTGTATAGATGTTTGGAAGGAAGTTTTGAAAGAAAATGATTACGAAAATTTTGCCGTTGCATTGTTAGATGAAAAAGGAAATGATGTTTATAGGCAAGATATGGATCCAAATGAATTTAATCGTTTAATGAATGAAATACCTGGCGATCAATTTATACACATATGGAGACAATACGAAGATATAAAGCAACCACACAGTTGGCGAGTTTGGCCATACTCAACATCAAAAGGTTGGATGGATAAAATAGAGCAAAAAATAAATTATGAATAAATTAGAAACTATATTATTGCACTTACCGGCATATAGAGACCCGGAATTAATACCAACTATTAAAGATGCTTTGGATAAAGCAAAGCATCCAGAAAGAGTTCATTTTGGAATATGTAGACAATATCATCCAGAAGATGGATTTGATGATATATCAGAGTATAAAGAAGATAAACGATTTAAAATATACGAATGTTTATATACCGAAGCAAAGGGATTACCATGGGCAAGAGCGGTGATAAATGATACCCTATTAACCGATGAAGATTATGTTTGTCAACTTGATTCCCATCATAGGTTTGCAGAACATTGGGATGAAACCCTTATAACAATGCATAATGATTTAGAGAAAAAAGGATATAAACCAATTATAGGTGGGTATTCACCATTATATGACCCATTTAACGATCCTGCAGGTAGGTCAATGGAACCATGGCAATCACAATTTGTTTGCTTTTATCCACATGGAACTATATTCATCAGACCAGGATTATTGCATGGATTTCAAAATATGACAGAACCTGCTAAAGCAAGATTTTTATGTGGACATTTTGATTTTGCAAGAAGTCAATGGGCAAGAGATGTTAGGCATGATCCTGATATTTACTTTAGCGGTGAAGAAATAAATTTAACAGTTCGTTCTTTTACACATGGTTATGATTTCTTTCATCCACATAAAATAGTAGTTTGGCATTCTACAATGAGAGAAGAAAGAGCTGGAAAACTAAAATGGGATGATGATGCAAAATTAGGAACAGATTGGTGGGGTAAGCAAGAATTTGCAAGAAAGAAAATAAGATGTTTGTTTAGAACAGAATCAGACCCTAATATAGATTTGACAGGATATGATTTAGGAACAGAAAGAACACTTCGTGATTACGAAAAATATGCAGGAGTTAATTTCAAAAAAATGGCAGTCCAAAGATATACATTAAATAATCATTATCCACCAAACCCATATATAGAAGATGATATGTTATGGGAGCAATCTTTTGAAAAATCTTTCTATTATTTGGTAAATGTTGAAAGAAAAGATTTTCCACGCAATAATTATAAACATATGCTCATATCTTTTGATGATGAAAATGGTATTGGAATTAATCAAAAATATATGGTAGGTTCCGAGTTGGATGATTTTATAAAAAATAATAAAAACATTCATTATGAAGAATACTTTTTAACGGAAATTACACCTAAAAGAGTAGTATATTGGGGATATACCGAAGAAGAAGGTTGGGTAGAAAGAATAGAACATCAAATTAATTAATAAAATGAATTTAAAAGATTTTTTTCATAACGGATATTTGAGTGGATTGTATCAATCAACGGATAAAGATAGAGGGCACGATTATATAACAGCATATTATAATGATAAATTATCTAAACACAAATTTGATAAAATATCTATATTAGAAATTGGTATATATAAATTTGATAGTATAAAGTTATTTAGAGATTTTTTTGTAAATGCTAAAATTATAGGTGTAGATAGTTTTCCACAATTATGGGATGATAGTATAAATGATTATGTATATATTCCAAATGTTAGTAAATATAGTTCACACTTTATAGATTCTTATAGTAATACTATTCTGGATAATTGTGAAATCTATATGATGGATGCATATTCAGAGGAAGTATTGAATAAAATTGAAGATAATAGTATTGATTTTATAATAGAAGATGGTTCGCATAGAATAGAGGATCAACTATATGTTGTTGAAAATTGGACTAAAAAATTAAAAATAGGTGGAACGTTAATAATAGAAGATATACAGGATATAAATCATTCTTCTAAATTAATAGAATCAGCAAATAAGGTTGATTGCGAATCGAGAATAATAGATTTAAGGTCAAATATGGTTTCATATGATAATATATTATTTGAAGTGATAAAAAAATAAGATGAATAAAAAAACAAAGTTTGTAACTTGCTTTTATGCATACCATGCAAATAAACCATTTTGGGCAACAAATGGTAGACAAGATAGATATTTGTATTCTATGGTAACACTATGCAATATGAAAGAGCAGATAGTATGTTACACAGATGAAGGTGACCTTGGATATAATCAATTAAAAAAAATAAAAGATGAATATCAATTAAATAATTTAGAAATAAAAGTTTATCCTTTAATAAATAATCCATATCAAGAAAGAGTTTATAAAATTAGAACATCAAATCCTGAATTTTATGATAATCCTGAAATTTTAAATTATGGAAGATCACCACAAGTATATTGGATGAAGTATGATTTTCTTTTAGCCGAATGTGAACCAGATATAAATTTATATTGGATTGATATGGGATTGTCGTGTGAAGGGTTATTTCCACCCCATTTGGCAGAATACGGACATGAGGAAGATTATGTAAATTATTATAGAAATTCGGGAGATTACCAATTACATAAACATAAATTTTATGCGTTCCCTGCCGTTTTTAATGAGAACACCGTTTTAAAAATTAATGAATATGTGGGAGATAAATTGATACATATTCATAGATATGGTGTTACGGATTGTAATCATAATGAATTTAATAGAGTTATAAAAGAAAATGTAAGTTATTCCGATGGAATATATCCAATAGGTGGATTTTTGGGTGGTAATAGTAATTACATTCCACAAATAGTTGCCGAAGCTAAAAGGTGTATAGATTTGATTCTTGAAGATAATTACTATTTGTGTGGAGATGAAGAAATAAATGCATATCTACAAGTAAAATATAAAGAATTATATAAAACTTGGATGTGTCATACATTCTATCATGAAGGATATCCAAACATATGGAATGAGAGCATGATACCTTTCCATAGATTTTTTACAGGAAAATAATAATGAAAGAGGTTACACTTTATTATCATAAACATTTTGATAGAGATTTTCATTATCTTATAGATAATTTAGCTTTATACATTCAAAATACATTTGATTCCGATGTTGTATATACCGAATATGATGGTAGAGTTAATATATTTGGTAAAGAAATAGTAGTAGCAGATTGTGAATTGCTAATGTATCTAAAAACTACGGATTCGTTTAGATGTATTAGTTTTTCAGATATACAATCTCAACTTATGTCTTTTCTTATAAAAAGAAATAATCCAAATGATTTAATAATATCAGCACAGCATATTTTTTGTGATTTTTGGGTTTTTAATAATTTTTTATTTAAATGGAAACCAAATATATACATACCATCCATGTTTGGAATTGATTATTCGCAGTTCTATAATAGAAGAAAGTTGTTAAAAAATTATATAGATAAGTTTTATTTTAAAGGAAATGTAAAAAATATGCAAAGGAATAGTGTAAAACTTCTAGAAAATACTGAATGGTTTTATACTGGTAATACTTCAGAGCATTTAAAATATCTAAACGAAGCTATTAATTATAAAGTAGGATTATCTGTACCTGGAATAGGTGAAATATGTTATAGAGATATAGAATACATGGCAATGGGAATTCCTATGATGAAATTTGAATATATAACAAAAATGAATCCAGAACTAATACCTGATTATCATTATATATCTATAAAAAGAGATGATGTGGATATTTCAAATAAACAAACACTTTTCACATCAGTAGAAAATGAAAGATTGGGTGGAGAAACCTATGTTCAAAAATATATTGATAGATTTTTAGAAGTAAAAGATGATTATGAATTTTTAGAATTCATATCTAATAATGCAAAAAAATACTATGATACATATTTGACAGATATGAACCAAAATAGAATAAAACACATAATAAATTTATTAGAGTTATGAATTTTGAAAAACCGATAATAGCAACTTGGGGAATTGGACCATCTTATAGGAGAAGGGTCAAACAGCACATACTACAATCCATAAATAGTGGTTATGAAAATATAATGGATTACGCCATATTAACCGATTTGCCGGAAGATTTTGATGAAATTGCAAAGCAAACGGGTAAGATTAAATTTATTACAAATATACATGAAGCCAGAAAAGATTATAAATGGTCTCATGATAACGAATATATACCATCATCAATTGATTATGAAAATTATGCAAAAGAATATGTAGATAATCATAAAAATGATAAAATGTTTTCTTATGCATTGCATAGATTTGCTTTGCCTGATTTAGCAAAATTTGGATATACAAAAATTTTATTTATAGATTCTGATATGAAGATAAACTATGATAAAATTGGTGTAGACTTTACAGAAGAAGAATTTTGGAAAGAATTTGATACTCCAATAAATAGTGTAAAAGGATGTGTTGCCGAATCTATTGGTATTATAGATAATACGGATTGGAAACAATCTAGATGTATGGGAGTATATGCATCCTCTATTGCACTTCAAACTTGTTCAATAGTTTTGTATTTATTAGAGAAAAAATTTAATAAAAATAGATTTTATATTCCTAAAAATTTTGATATGACCGAAGGACCATTCAGATATTATAACTTTGAAAATACAGAAAAAGTTATGGAATATTTTGAATTTTGGGAGGAGAGTCAAAAAATAATAATGTCCGATTATAATATGAAAAGTTCTTTACTATGTGGTGGTTATATGTATTGTGATTACACTCCTGTATCATGTGCAAATATGTATTCAAAATTGATAGTTGAGAATTTTAGTAATGTAATATATGATATAGAAGTACACTATGAAGATAGATACTTTTTACCAAAAGGATATGATGCAACTCTTGGTTTACCAATAAAAGCTGCAAATAGTATAGATGAATTTTTTGAAATAAATAAAGAAACAGAAGAACAATGTAAAAAACATGGTGTATGGCCAAACGTTGATCCTCAATACATTTACAGTTTAAAAAATAATTAATGGCAAATATAGCATATTATGGTTCGCATAATGCAAACATAGCAGTAGAAAATGAAGGTAAAATAATAACAGTTATAGAGATAGAAAGACTGAATGGATACAAAAATTCAGGAGTATCTCAATATAAAGTACCAAAGTGTAGGGGTATTGATGATTTAAATGATTTGGTTAGAGAGGTTTTAAAACTCATAGAAAAGAAATTTGGAATAACGGAATATGAAAATTGTGTAGCAATGCATACTGATGTTATTTTCGATAAACTATATATGACACATCAAGTAATACCTGCTAAAAATTTTGTTTACTACAACCACCACAAAGCACATGCGGCAAGTACTTTTTATCAATCCCCATATAAAGAAGCTTTGATTTTTTCTTTTGATGGTGGTGGAGATGATGGTATGTTTAATATTTACAAATGTGTTAGAGGAGAAGAACCAGAATTATTACAAAGAGTAAATAATCCTATACATAACAGTCCACACATAGGATATGATTTAGGATTTCCATATATGATGTTTGCTCATTATTTAAAAGATATAAAGCTTGAATGGATAAGTGATGGAAATTTAATATACCCAGGCAAAATAATGGGATTAGCATCATATGGAAATGTAATAGATGAATGGATTGAACCATTTACTGAAGTTTATAAAGAAGGATGTAATGGTCTAAACTATGAAGAAATTTTACAAAAACTTGGTCAAAAAATAAATGTAGAATTTAATGTAGAAAATAGATTGGAAGGACAAGTTGCATATGATATAGCCGCAACATCACAAAAAGTATTTGAAGAATGTTTTTTGGAAGTAGTAAAACCATATATGGAAGAATATCAAGATTTACCTATATGTGTAACTGGAGGATGTGCATTGAATATAATACTCAATACAAGATTAGTAACTGAATTTGGGAAAAAAGTTTTTGTTGCACCAAACTCAAACGATGGTGGATTGGCGGTTGGTATGTTGGCAGCTATGATAAAGCCAGAGGAACCAATTGATATAACATATGCCGGAATACCAATATTAGATATAGATTCATTTCAACACTATTATCAAAATACTCAATGGTGGAAAGATATATTTGATATTTCAAAAATAATTTCCGATATTGTGGATGGAAAAATTGTAGGAGTAATGAGAGGAAATTCAGAACATGGACCTAGAGCACTTGGAAATAGAAGTATAATATGTAGTCCTGCTATATCTGATATGAAAGATATTCTAAATGAAAAAGTTAAACATAGAGAGTGGTATAGACCTTTTGCGCCTGTGGTTAGATTGGAAGATGTATCAAAGTATTTTGAATGGGAAGGTGAAAGCCGTTGGATGAATTTTTGTCCAAAGGTAAAAGAAGAATGGAGAGAAAAGTTACCAGCAATTACACATATTGATGGAACGGCTAGAGTTCAAACTATTACTAGAGAGCAAAATGAATTTATCTATGACTTATTAACAGAACTTGATAAGCAAACGGGTATAGGTGTATTGATTAATACATCATTTAACGTAAATGGTAAACCAATACTATCATCGGTAAAAGAAGCATTTGAAGTTTTTGAAAAAACACAATTAGACAAATTAATAATTGAAAATTACTATATAACAAAATAATAAAAATGAAAAGAATAAGTTACTTTGTAAGAAAATACGGATCAGATAAAATTTTGAGTGGATATACACAAGTATATGAACCTTTGTTTTCTAAAATAAAAAATGATGCAAAAAATGTATTAGAAATTGGTATTGGAACATTACAACCCGAAATACCAAGTACTTTTGTAGGAAACCCATCGCACTATCCACATTATAAACCAGGAGGTTCTTTAAGAGTTTGGAGAGATTATTTTGAAAATGCAAATGTCTATGGAATAGATGTTGCTGAAGATTGTAGAATTAGTGAAGATAGAATACAAACCGAAATCTTCAGTTCATTGGATACGGAAAAATCAAATGAATTTTTAAAAGATAAAAAATTTGATGTCATAATAGATGATGGGTTACATACAGCAGATGCACAAATACAAACTTTTAAAAACTTCTTTAATAGTTTAAACGATGGTGGATTGTATGTTATGGAAGATTGTGGTGGAGGTGGAGATGGTACGCATCCTATGGTAGAAACTTTATCTGAATTTTTGGAATTAACATCTGAACATGAATTTTTTGCTAGACACAATATAATTGTTATTAGAAAAAATTATAGTAAAAAAGGACAGATATATTCATTTGAAGAATTTAGTGGTGGTGATGAACTATACATTGAAAGTGAAGAAGATGTACTAAATGATTTATTAGGTGATAAGATTGATTTTTTAAAAACATTATCAAAAGATGATATTGAAAATATAAAAAAATATATAGCACTTCCACCTAAAGTTGATATTAAAAATAAAGAATTGACGGTTGTAACCGGATTATGGAATATAGGTAGACCTGGAAGAGATTTTGAACACTATATAGAAAACTTTAAAAGATTTTTAGAGATACCTGTAAATATGTTCATTTATATCCCAGCACAATATGAACATTTAGTTTGGGAAAAACGATCTAGAAAAAATACGTTTGTAAAAGTTTACGAATTAGAAGATGTTAAAAATTTATATTCACCATTCTGGGATAAAACCCAAAAAATAAGAACAAATCCAGATTGGTTTAATAAAACCGGCGAAAATGGATGGTTATCAGGTTCACCACAGGCAGTTCTTGAATGGTATAATCCAATAGTTCAATCTAAAATGTTTATGTTAAATGATGTAACTGTTTGGAATCCATTCAATTCAGAATACTTTATATGGTTGGATGCCGGTATAACAAATACCGTATCACAACATTATTTTACAGAAGATAGAATTTTAGATAAATTAAATCAATTTTTAGATACATTTTTGTTCTTATCATACCCATATGAAACGGTTACCGAAATTCATGGATTTGATAAAATAGCTATAGATTCATTAGCTAGAAAAAATGTAAACTATGTATGTAGAGGTGGATTGTTTGGTGGAAGAAAAGAATTTATACAACAAGCAAATGCGGAATACTATAACTTACTTGATATAACCCTGAATATGGGACTTATGGGTACAGAAGAAAGTATTTTTACTATAATGTCTTATCTTAAACCTGATTTTTATAAAAGATATGCACTAAATGGAAGTGGATTAATTTCTAAATTTGCAGAAAATTTAGTAACAGATTCTGTAAAACTATGTGAAACAAAATCAAAAACTATAAAAAGAACAAGTTTCCAATTAGATAAGATAAAAACTTCTTTATATGTTTTGACTTTTAATTTCCCACAACAATTAGAATTTACATTAGATACTTGGAAAAACGCATCAAGTGATTGGTTAGAAAAACCTACAAAGATTTTAATTGATAATTCTACAAATGAAGAAGCAAGAATAAAAAATAAAGAAATTGCAGATAAGTATGGATTTGAACATATTATAATGAATGAGAATAAAGGAATATGTGGTGGAAGACAATTTGCTGCAGAACATTTTGACAAATCCGATTCAGATTTTTATTTCTTTTTTGAAGATGATATGGGAATGCACTCCGTAAATGATAAGGGGTATTGTAGAAATGGATTTAAAAATTACGTTCCCGATTTATATTCAAAGGTTCATAAAATAATGTTAAGAGAAGGATTTGATTTCTTAAAACTATCCTATACGGAAGTTTTTATGGATAATAATATACAGGTATCTTGGTATAATGTTCCACAATCATTGAGAACTCAAATTTGGCCTGATTATGATAAACTACCAATAGGTGGATTGGATCCAAATGCACCAAGAACAAAATTTGATACCATTGATGTATTAGAAGAATTAAGTTATATAAATGGTGAAGTATATTATGCAAACTGGCCAATGATTGTTAGTAAAGAAGGAAATCGTAAAATGTTTTTAGATACAAAATGGGAATATCCATACGAACAAACATGGATGAGTCATATGTTTCAAATGCAAATGAAAGGAGAACTCAATTCTGCAGTTTTACTTGCATCACCAATAAGACATGATAGAATACATTGGTATAAACCTGAAGAAAGAAGAGAAAACTAAATACTTATATTTAGTATTTTCAAATTAACATTTTGTGTTTGGGAGATATTTATACTTAAAGTAATTACTAAATGGCAACAATTTTTCAAATTAGAAGAGGATCAACATCTGCAACACTGGCGGATGGTGAATTATATCTCAATAAAAGTGTAGGATCAATACAAATTTCAAGTGGATCAAATAATCCGATAACTCTCGTTCCATTAAATGTACCTGTTGTTGGAAATGTAACATTGGTTGGAAGTTTAACTGCATCAAGCGCTTATTTTAGTGGAGATGTTGCAATATCTGGAAACTTATCTTTAGGAAATAATACTTCCGATAATATAAATGCATTGGGTGTGTTTACATCCAATTTAGTTCCCGGTACAACAAATACTTACAATTTAGGAAGTTCAACAAATTACTGGAATAATTTATATGTAAATAGTATATCAGCATCCGCTTTAACTGCTTCTTTGCAAGAAGGATATGTTTGGGTAGGAAATGCATCAGGAAGAAATAGAACATTTGCAACCTCATCATTAAGTACATTTAGACAAAATGTTTCCGTTATAGGAACTAATACAAACGCATCCCCATTCGTAGTTTATGTTTTGACTGCCAGTTTAGTTTTAACACTGCCAGCTTCACCTACTATTGGTGATTGGATAAAAATATCAAACTTATCAAATACAACTACATGTACATTGGGTAGAAATGGTAACAATATTATGGGACTTGCGGAAAATACATTATTAGATGATGCACAAGCTAGTTTTGA
>JACCDW010707369.1_pt1 | contig 17113 bp, 16 predicted proteins | sample 7449781 | NCBI WGS metagenome assembly JACCDW01 (sample SAMN15323449, study PRJNA562643) | freshwater metagenome | isolation source: river surface water | place: USA:Blue River Watershed | collected 2017-08-18
GGCTTGGGTTGCGGTCACAGCTTTCGCCTCGACGTCGATCCCCAGCTCGGTCAACGGGTCTTCAGCGCCCTCCCGATCGGCGCGACGGGATGACACACGCACGGGCTCATCCGCTGTGTTCTCGAGTACCTGGGCAGTCACCTCAAGCGTTGACTCGCGGGCCGATGCTGTGATGACCTGGGCGGGCGTCGCCGCTGCTGGCACCGACTCCTCAACCGACAGCGTCGCAGAGATCGATGAAGTATCGGCCATGACACTGTCCGTCCCGAAGGACGCAGCAGCGTCATCGGCTGCTGCCACAGGAATGACCTGTGCAGCAATTCCCGTCGGTGCACCGTCGAGGCTTAGATCTGCCACTGTGGTCGACTGCGTCGCTGCGGACGCCTGCAAATCCGATGGGGCCGTTGCAGCGATGTCTGTGGAGAGACCTTGAAGCGGGGCAATAGACCGGCTGTCCAAGGTCGTTGTGTCACCCTGGTTGATCCCTTGACCGACAGCACTCTGCTGAACTGGTGTCGACAGCTGAGCCTGCACGTCAGACAGAACCTGCTCGCTTTGCTGCGCCGCAAGGGAACGCGCCTCATCACGCTGGGTCAACACGGCCGTTGTTACCGTAGAGCCGGGTAGAGCTTGCGTCACACCCATGGATGGACCTGCGGCAGTGGTGACCTGTGCCGAGTGACCCAATGGCCCGGCTTGCGGCGCGGGTGCTGCACCAGACAACTCTGCGTTCGCTAGGTCCAGTGAGGGCGTGGGCTCTACCGTTTGGTCTGCATGCGAGACTGCCGTGCCGCCTGTGACCTGTATCGCAGGGTTGGGGTTCATCAACTCAGTGATATCGGTGGCGAGCGGCAATGGGTCTGACGCGGCCGCCGTGAGGGGTGACTGAACCCCTGTGGCCAGCGCACCTGTCTCCTGCGTCCCAGGTGTCGAGGCCAGTGGCAGCGTATTCACCACTTCTGCGCTTGTGGCGGGATCAGCAGCCGCCGTCCGTACCACCGAGACAGCCTCCGAGGCCCTCCCGAGGTCCAAGGTCTGGGACGGGGGCAGCGACAGCGCAGGCGCATTCGCGCCCACCACGCCATCAACGGCAACTGGCTCGTCTGTAGAAGCGGTCGACGCAAGCGCTGTCGGGGCAAAATTTGCAGGGATGGGCAGGGTGACCCAGGGCATCAGCGGTAAATTTTGCAGGCCTGCTCCAACCTCGCTGGTCGCATCCACCGGGTCGGGCGAGGGGATGTCCTCCACTGCAGACTGGGGGGTACCTGGGGGCTCTTGCCGCCCCAACGCCCCTTGCAATTCCTCGACAAATCGTGGATCCAACTCCTCTGGCACAGGGGCAGCGGCGTCGATGGGAGACGTCGAAAACGCGGAAGAAACGCTGACTGACAGGATGTTGGACATGGTGAATTCCCATTGATTGGGAATCCACTTTGCAACTTTGATGCCAGTCGTCCCCACCACCCCGCCGTGGCATGGTCGATGTCCCGCCTTCAAGAGCGTGCACGTCGGGCGTTCAGATCGTCTTCCAGCTGCTTTTGGTCACGCTTCTCAGCCATGGCGCGCCGCATTTCCTGCTGCCGGGCCATGTATTTTTGCAAAGCCTCCACTCGCCGCGCATCGTTCAAGGCCTGTTGCAACAGTTTCTGGCTGTGCGCCTGCAATTTCTCTGTTTCCTGCGCCTGGGTTGTCGCGGTGCTGCGAAGGTTCTCGCCAAACGAGGCCGTGGTGTGGAGCATCAGGGCCGTGTCCCCGCGCTGGGCCACTTGCGTCCATTGCTGGTCGTACTCAGCGGCATAGCCTTGCAGCTGCTGCGTGAACTCCCGAGAGCGCGCGAACTCCTGCTGGGCGCGCCGGGACTGGCTGACCGAGCGGTCTCGGCGCATTTCCACCAGCTTGAGCATCCACTGAAAGGCCCGGTTCATGTGCCACCCCCTGTGAGGGCGAGCAACGCTTGGACGGTCTCGGGCAGGCGCAGCACCTGATCCGACTCCTGTCGCAACAAGGTCTGGATGTGGGGCCACAGTCGGATGGCCATGTCGAGCTCGGGATCGTTGCCAGGCATGTATGCCCCCATGGCCACCATGTCGCGGCTGCGTGTGTGGGCGCTGATCAGTTGCTTGATGCGTCGCGCGCCAAGCAAGTGTTCGCGAGACGTCACCTTGGGCATCACCCGCGAGATGGATTTTTCAATGTCGATCGCCGGGTAGTGACCCGCATCGGCCAATTCGCGGGACAGAAAGATATGCCCATCCAGCACACCGCGGGCGGCATCCCCCACCGGGTCGTGCACATCGTCGCCTTCCAGCAACACGGTGTAAAACGCCGTGATCGACCCGTTGGGGTGCTCACCGTTACCCACCCGTTCCACCAGTTCAGGCAAACGGGCAAACACGCTGGCGGGATAGCCACGCGCAACCGGCGCTTCGTCCAGTCCCAAACCAATCTCGCGTTGAGCCATGGCATAACGCGTCAGGGAGTCAACGATCAGCACCACATGTTGGCCTTGGTCGCGAAACCAGGTCGCCACATCGGTGGCGTACTCGGCGCCCTTGGCACGCGAAAGCGGAGAGGTATCGGCCGGGCTGGCCACCACCACCGAGCGCGCTTTGGCCGACGAACTCAAATGCTCATCGCAGAATTCACGCACCTCGCGGCTGCGCTCGCCCACCAGTGCCACCACGATCACATCGGCCACACAGTTGCGTGCCAGCATGGACAACAACACGCTCTTGCCCACCCCCGAGCCCGCAAACAGTCCCACACGCTGGCCGCGGCCGACCGTGAGCATGGCGTTGATGGCCTTGACACCGGTGTCCAGCGGCTCTTGGATCGGCACGCGCTTGAGCGGGTTGGGCCGAGGCTGATGACGCCAGAGCTCACGCCACTGTGCGCCGCCCAGATCATCCAGGGGGCGCCCCAGTCCATCCACCACACGCCCCAGCAGTGCCGGCCCGATCGGCAGCGACTGGATGCTGCCCCGCTGGACATAGCCTTGAGCGGTCAGCACCGGGGTCTCAATGGGGCACACCACGGCGCCGGGCGACAGACCCTGGACCGGATCAAACGCCATCAAGTAGGTGATGTCTCCGTGAAAGCCGATGCACTCGGCATCGACCCAGTAGCCTTGCGAGGTATTCTCAATGCAGGCATGAGCGCCCATGGGCATGGGCAGGCCCTCCACCTCCAGCACCATGCCCGAAACCCGCCGCAAGCGGCCTTGGCGAATGGTCCAGGGGCTTTTGGCCAGGCGCTCACGCCATTGCGCCAGGGGGGCGGGCTGCAGCGTGGCGGCCTCGGTCACGTTCAAGCTCTCGAGCCCGAGTGGTCTGCGGGCAACAGCCCCAAGGCACTGCGCACCAGGGCTTGTCGGGCGCGAGCACCCACATCCAGTCGCGAACCATTCAACTCGACGAAGGCGTGTCCTGGCTCGAGGGATTCGTCGACCTGAACCGCCAGCTCAAAACGCGAGGGGCCGTCGGCCATGAGGGCTTGCCAGCTCTCGACATCTGCCCGAGGTACTCGCATCACCAACGCCTCACCGGGTCGGGGCAGTCGCGTCAAGACCTCCTGCAACGCGCGCTGCAGGACCACACGGTCCATGGACTCCTTACCGGCTAGGCGCAAAGCGGTGTCATACACCAGTTCGTTGAGCGAGGACTCCACGTCGTGAGGCAGGCGCGTCATTGCGTCCACCAGCAGGTGCAGGCTCTTGGTCAGCGATTCGATTTTGTCGAGGCTGCTCTGATAGCCCTGCTGAAATCCAGCCTGGAATCCGTCCTCTCGCCCCTGTTGAAAGCCTTCCTCTCGGCCCAGGGCCAAACCCTGCTGGCGGCCCTCCTCAAGACCCTCTTGAAGTCCGCGCAAGAACAAGTCTTGCGCCGTTGCTTCAGCCGCTGTCACGGGCGCAGACCGGGGGAATTCTGGCGTCGGGTCGTCCGCCACAGAGGCGTCAACCACCGCTGTATGCGGCGTCGGGTCAAAGGAGGGCGGGGTCCAGTGTTGCACCACAAGGCCTACTTCAGATCACCGTGGTGGCACCTGCTGTGCCCGATCGGTCGAGCGACAACTCGTTTTGGTCTGCCAACTGGCGCGCTGTGCGAACGATGGCACGCTGTTGCAGCTGAACTTCCTGCACCCGCACCGGCGGCAAGCCATCCATCTGCACCCGCAGATTGGATGACATGGTTTTGGTCATGTTGGCAATGAACAGATCGCGCAGGCTCGGCGGCGCGCCTTTGAGGGCCACCGCCAGGGTGTCGAGCGCAATCTTGGGCAGGAGCTTTTGCAACTCTGTCGGCTCGATGAGCGCAAAATCTTCAAACGTGAACAGCTTGCTGGAGATGTCATCGGCCAACCGGGGGTCGTGCTGACGAATGGTGGCCAGCACCTCTTTGTCCGAATCACCCGAGAAGTTATTGAGAATTTCCACCACCGGCCGCACACCGCCCACACCGCTGAGTTGGGCCAGGTTGTCCGGCGCCAGTGCCCGCTCCAGCACCTCATTGAGTTCGCCCAGGGTGTTGGGGTTCACACGGTCGAGCAAGGCCACGCGCAAGACCAGTTCGTTACGCTCTTCTGCATCGAACATGTCCAGCACTTCGGCGGACAACTCGGGGGGCACCAGGGCAAGCAAGGTGGCCGCCACTTGGGGATGCTCGGTCTTCAAGTAGCGTTGCAACAATTCCGGCTTGAGTTTGGAGAGCGATTCCAGTGCCGGCAGGTTGCGCGCGATTTCGTCATCAATGCGCCAACCCTGCTCATCGGCCTCCGCTGTGAAGCGCGTCATGATCTGGCGCATGAAGCCTTCGGGGTCAAAGGGAATTTCACGCTCGTGCTCGGTCACCGCTTTGAACTCTTGCAAGACCTGGATGACCACGTCACGCTCCAGCGTCTTGACCGACGACATCAGGGCAGATACCCGCTGAGCATCCTGCGGAGAAAAGACCTTGAGAACCTCTGCCGCAGCTTCTGGCCCGATAGACAACAGCATGATGGCCACGCGCGATGCACCATCGAGTCCACTGCGACTGACCAATGCGTCCGGGCGCTGCATGCCTTTGCGCAACGCCCCGCCAATGGCTTCGGGCTTGAAAGTGGGTGACATCACGGCATCGTTCATGAGCGCTCTCCCGACCCGGGTTTGGACTCGGCAGCCCAGGCGCGCAACAGGAATGCAGCCTTGTCCTGGTTCTGGGTCACATAGCCACGGGCGTAGTCGAGCAGTTCATCGTACAGACGCTTGCTCTGACTTTCCTTGGCCGCTTGCCGCTCCGCTTCGGCACGCGCCATGCGTTCACGCTGTTCAGCCTCGGCTTTCCAGGCTTCTTCCTGCAGTGCCCACTCTTCATCGCGTTCCGCGATTTCTTGGCGCAATCGGTCTCGCGCACTCAAGGTGGGGACCACGGGCTCTGGCTCGGGGGGCGGCATGACGGGTTCGATCACGGGCGGCGGCGGCGGACGCAACAAGGGACGCAAGACAGCAAAGTAGCCAAACAAGACCGCCAAGGCGATCGCGCCATAACTCAACAACTGAGACGTCAGCTCGGGAGTCCAACTGGGGGTTTCCACGGGAGCCTCCATAGAAAAGGGCAAATTGGCCACACTGACCGTGTCGCCACGGGTTTGCTGAAAGCCGATGGCGTCTTTCACCAAGCTGGTGATTTGGGTGATTTCCTGGGGCGTGAAGGGAACCTTGGCGGTCCCCGAGAGCTTGTGGTCCAGGACCACTGCCGCCGAGACACGACGGACATTGCCCTTGCTGGACTTGAGTCGCTCGATGGCACGGTCGACTTCATAGTTGACGGTGCGCTCACTGCGCAAGGGGCTGTTGTCACTCACCGACACCCCCGTCTCCACCTCGCCGGGTGCACGCAGGTTGCGCTGGGCGTTGGCGGGCGAAGCCGGCGTGGCCACTTCATTGACGATCGGGGCTTCAGCCGGTTGCTGCGGCTGGTTGGTCAGCGACCCGGGAATACCACCGCTGGTTCCGCGTGCGGGTCCGGCATCGATGGATTGCTGGCTGCGAATGGATTGCGCATTGGGCGGCGAATTTTTGGAGAAGGTCTCCGAGGTTTTTTCACGCTCATCGAAATCCATGTCCACGGTGACTTCGGCGCGAAAGCCATCCTTGCCCGCCAGGGGCTCCAGGATCACGCCGAGGCGACGGGTGAGCGCAGCTTCGAGCTCGGCGGTGTACTTGATTTGAGAAGCATCCAGGCCCGCCTGACGCAACGGGTTGGGCGAGACCACGCCGCCATCCGCATCCATGATGGCCACATCCTGCACCTGCATGCCCGGCACCGAGGCACTGACCAAGCGTGCAATGGCGGCCACTTGCGCGGGGTCCAGCACACGCCCGGCATGCAACTTGACCACGACGGAAGCCGAGGGCCGCTCTTGCTCACGAACAAACGCGGTCTGCTTGGGCACCGCGAGGTGAACCCGGGCGGACTTCACTTGTCCCAGCGACGAAATGCTGCGGGCCAGTTCACCTTCGAGTCCACGCAAGTAATTGACGCGCTCCACAAATTGGCTGGTTCCGAACTTCTGGTTCTCCAGCAGCTCAAAACCCACGTTGCCCCCCTTGGGCAAGCCCTGTCCGGCCAGTTTCAAGCGGGTCTCGTAGACCGACGACTGCGGCACCATGATGGCACCGCCCCCTTCGGTGAACTGGTAGGGCACATTCATTTGTTGCAGCGACGCGATGATGGCCGCACCATCGGCATCACTGACGTTGGAATACAACACCTTGAAGCCTTGCTGGCTTCGAGTCGAGAGGGCCGAGAAGACCAGAAGTCCCGCCATGACCAGCAACCCCAGGCCGAACATGATGCGCTGGTTGAGACTCAGCGCCTGAAACCGCTGCTGGATTTGTGACTGCCAGCTGGATGAGAGGGCTTCAGTTAAGGGAGGAGAGGTCGATTCAGATGTAGCCATAGTTGGGCCAGTTGTCCGCATCGCCTAAAACAAAAGGTCTGACGCAAAGTTGAGACACGAGACGCACTGCGAAAAGTTGTCACTTTTTCATAATAGCGCACGTCACATATCATTGTAAATAATTTAGAATTTTCCAAACATGTTGGCCACGCCCTCACCTGATGCGCTGCAGCACCCCGAATGGCTGGGTGTCTGGATGGGTGACACCCGAGCGGCCTTTCCAACCACCGCCATTCACGCGGTCTTTAGTACTCAAATGCCTCATCGTGATGACACGATGATTGCCCCTCTGGATATTCAGGTGCATGCCGGGGTCCCGGTTTTTCTCATGCCACTCACCGACTGGTTACCCCGTCATTTTGAGTCCGAGCAAACACTGCCCCCTGGTGAGCCTCAAGATCTCGACGGGCCGTGGGTCGTGGCCTTTCAGCCGGGAGGGGCGGACACGCAAGCCAGCACGCCCAGCGTCGGGTGCCGGGTACAAGGCATCCGCGGTCCCTTCAGGGCCAGCCCTGAAGCCGGGCACGTGGAGATGGACGGCGTGCGTTGGCCCATCTGGACTCCTTGCAGCCCCGCATGATGAACACCTCCCCAGACACCTCCCCCTGGCTCACGGACGCCCGTCCATGGCGTTGGGGCTCGGTCGCGTTGTTGCTCGCCACGGTCCTGTGGCTCACAGGCAGTTGGGCCGCGGCCCTGGGCTGGCTCTCGCTGAGCTATGACATCGACGTGCCGGCCACCCTGCTGTGCGCCCTGCTGCTGTTGCTGCTGGGCCTGGGAGCAGGCTGGCGGTGCTGGCAACTGTCTTTGGGGGAAACCCACGCGGCGCACAAGCAGTGGTTGTCGGTGCTGCTGGTTCGCCGCGAACAAGCCGAGCAAGCGGCACAGGCCATCGAGTCCTTGAGCGATGCCCTGGAATCCTTGCAACAGGCCTGGCAGCCTGTGACGGAACGACTGGGTCACGTCACCTCGGCTGACACGCATCGTCTGGATTTGATCAGTCCGGCCCTGACACCGGTGCTGTCCGAGCAATCCGCGGTGGGCGTGCAACTGCAATCGGTACAAGCACGACTCGTCAACTTGCAGGTCAAGTTCGGTCGCGGCGATCCGCTCGATGCCCTGGCCTATGAGTTACAGCCATTGTCACAAGAGCACCGCGAATTGGAATCGCGGCTGGGCCAGCTGTTTGAACAGCTCCAGGCCATGGAGCGCACCCGTGTGGATCAACTCAGCCAATACCGAGAACAACAGGCCTCGCAAGACCCCTATGGCCCCTGGCGCTTGCTGCTGGAGTCGGCACTGACGCAAGTTGAAGAGGCGAGAAATTTGTTGGCGCACAGCCTGGATCAAGCGCCGCCAGAGCGGTCTCCCCACATCGACCGGTATCTGGGTCTGCGTTCCTGAAGCATGTCTGACGCCTCCCGCCACGATCACTGGGCCTTGCTGCTGGCCGATGCTGAGCGGGCCCTGGACGGCTTGCGCCAGAGCCTGCATCATCCTCTGCAGGACATGCCCCAGTGCGCTTTGCATGCCCTCGATCTGGTCAGTGCACTGGCGCGCCTGGGCATGACCACGCAAGCCGATGTCGTGCAGGCCGTGTCGCAACAACTCTCCCTGGGACAACCCGCCGTGCTGGGCTTGGCACAGGAGGTGGTGGTGGCGCTGGAGCGCCTGTTGCAAGCGCGAGCACAGCGAGATACCTCTTCCGATGACCAGGAGTCGGCCTCTCCATGGGAGGAGTGGCGAAAGCAGGTCCATGCCCCCGCCTTCGCACAACCCGCCTGGAGTGGGTTGCATGCCTCCTCGTCCTCGCTCACCCCGATCGCGGGCTATGGTGCACTGTCGGCCGACTCCACCTCGGCACACCCGGTGCGTCAGCAGGGCATGGATTTGCTGCAACACGCACGCATGCTCAATGCCCGTGGTGATGAAGCGGCCAGACGCGCACTGGATGCGGTCTTGGCAGAACTCCAAGACCGCACCTGTCGGTTGGACCAGGTCCCCCTGCGCAACCTCTACAACCAGGCCCACCACCAGGTGGACGACGCCTGGGCAGACCAAGACATCGTGCGTGGCTTGCAGCAATTGCAACCCCTGGCACTGCGATCGAAAAGCATCCAGGTCGAGTGCCGAGGGTTGATGCTGTTCATCGACTGGCTTGGCCTGGCCTTGACCCCCGACGAGCGCCACTCATCAGGCAAGATCCTGCACCGGCTCGGGGGCAGCATGACCGAAGTGTCCCAGGGCTATCGCCTGTGCCTGCCCTGCAGTCTCAAACGGATGAGTTGCCTGGCCTTCGTGATGGCGGGTCAACGCTACGCCGTGAGTGCGGCGCAATGTCCGGGTGGCCCGCTCTCGCCCACCCCCCAGGTCGACATTCCCTTGAACCTGCGCTTGGGTGACCAGTCCCTGACTCTCAAGACCGAGGCCTGGCTGGGCAGCCACGCCATGAACCTGCACACGATACCCCCCGGTGTCACAGCCCCCCCGGGTGTCAAGACCGTGGCGCTGGATGGGGAGGGTCGCCTTTACCTATGGTTCGATCGGCTCGGATGAAACACGGCTGGATGGCCGCCCTCCTTGGGATGTGCAGCGTGGCGCTACCTGCCCAGCCTCTGCCCGCCGGCATCACGTCCCAAGCGGACACTGCCGTGCGCGAATTCCTGCATCAGCACCCCTCGCTGCGCCAGCGCGCTTTTCAATACCAATGGAAGCCGCTGGCTCAACGCCTGCCCGCCTGCCCCCAAGCCCCTGCGGTGGAACTGCCGCGCAAGGAGCGCGCTTGGGGAGCGCTAACCTTACGCCTGGCTTGTGACAGCGCCTCGCCTCCCTGGTCTAGAGCCGTGGCCTTGAATGTCCAGGTCACTGGACGTTATGCCGTGGCCCGACGAGCCTTACGACCGGGTAGCGTGGTGCAAGCCGACGATCTGGAGTGGCGAGAAGGCGATGTGGCCCGCTGGAGCGACCCCCTGGCCGAGGAACTTCAGAGTCTGGAAGGGCTGGAGCTCTTTCGGGCTGTCGCCGCCGGCTCTGTGTTGCGGCTAAACGATTTTCGTGCGGTGACCGTCATACGATCGGGTGACCTTGTCAGCCTGAGCCTCAAAGGGCAGGGATTTGAAATGATCACCACGGGATACGCACTGGCTGACGCCGCCATTGGTGTTACAGTGCGTGTGAGGACCCTGGAGGGGAAAATCCTGCAGGGAAAAGCTGTTTCGCCAGGTAAAGTGGAAGCCGTTCTGGACTGAGGTGTAACCCTATGGTTAACAAAATCAGCACACACCAGACTCCCTTGACAACGCCCGTCAAGGGAATGCCTGCGCCTGAGGCGGGCATTCTGGGTGCTGGACGCCCTGACAAGCCTGCTTCGCCTCAACCCGCCACACAGCTGCATGTGAGCGAATCACTCAGTGCCTCGGCCGCAGCCGCGCAGTCCGGTGCGGTCCACGACGCTTATGACACCCAGCTGGTCAACGAGATTCGCCACCGCATCGACAGCGGCAGCTTTCAGATCGATTTTGACGAGGTGGCCTCCAACATCTTGCGTGAAGCCATCGCCGGCACCCACACCGCACGGCGCTGAGACCTGCGCCAGCACACGGCTTCATGACGATTGATCCCCTGCTCGATGAGGTGGTGCAGGCCGTTTCTGGCCTGCGTCAGTTGCTGGAGCAACAACGACTCACCGAGTTGGAGCCAGCGCTGGTCAGCACGCAGTTGGCCGTCAACAAACTCAACGCGTTTCCCGGCGGGGTCGCGGGTCTGCGCTCGGCGATCGAGGCGTTGCCCGAGGGGCTGCGCGAACAAGCGCTGGAGAAACTCCAGCGTGCCCGGCAGGATTACGATGTCAACGCCGAGTTGATCCGCCTGGCCATGCAGCGAAATGCCGCCTTGCAAGCCTACGCGGCCCAATCGTCTGCTGCAGCCACCTATTCCAGCGAAGGTGGCGTGTCCATGGTGAACACGGGCAGCTTGCTGGGCAAATTCTGAGCTCGCCCGGCAGCCAGCGGGTCAGACCGTGCCGATCAAGGCGCGAATGGCAACCATCGCTTCGGTGTGTAACTGGCTGATACGACCAGGCGTGAGGTTCATCACCGCGGCAATCTCCCGGTAAGACAAGTCCTCCTGGTAATGCAGGGCCATCACCATTTGTTGCTTGTCGGGCAAGCGCTTGAGGATGTCCACGATGCGCAGCATGAACTGGCGCGATGCCAGCAGCTGCATCGGGTCGCCAAAGGGATCGGTGGGCAGCATGTCCTCGGGCACATCGTCCAGCGGCATGACATTCACCAGCGAGTCCACTATCTCGTGGTAGGCCGACAAGGGCATCTCCAGCGCGTTGGCCACTTCCAGTTCAGAAGGTAGGCGGCCCAGCACTTGCTCCAGGCGACGGGTGGTCTGCTCCAGTTGGTCCAGCTTGTCACGCTGGTGCCGGGGCAGCAGGTCGTCGCGCCGACAGGCGTCATAAATCGCCCCTCGAATGCGGGTCGAGGCATAGGCTTCAAAGGACAGATGGGGCTGAGGTTTGTAGCGGCGAATCGCGTCGATCAACCCGGTCATGCCCTCCTGAAACAAATCATCCAGCTCCACATTGGCCGGCAAGCGTGAGCCGATATGCGAGGCGATGCGGCGCACCAGACCTGTGTGCTGCCGAATCAGTTCGTTCGGGTCAAGCGTTTGGTAGGCTGTCATCTCACCGCTGGCACAGGTGCGACAGGATCAGATCCCGCAATTCCAGAGGATGCTCCCAGGCGCTGGACAAGGCGCCCGGCGGGAATTGCGACGAGACATGGCCGAGCAACTTCACCGGCTGCCCCAGCAAGGGCTCCACCGACTCAGCCAATCGCGCAAAAGCACTGTGGTCGGCATCGCCCCCCACCAGCACCACACTCCAACTGGCGGCACGCTGCTGCGACTGCACTTTCACCATCCAGTCGCGCGTCTGGGTTAGGTCGTCTTCGCCACAGGCGGTGAGGACTGTGTGATGGATGGCATCGTGGTAGTGATGCAAGGAGCGCGCGAGGCTGCTCGCCAGACACAACAACACCCGATCGAACACGATGCCGCTGTCTTGCAAGCGCTGCATCAAGGTCGGGAAGACCTTGGCCGGCACGCGTGCCAATCGCCGCGAAAGTGCGTACCACAGGTGCGGATTGAGCGACTGCAAGCCCGAGGCCAGTGGCACATGGTTCATCAAACTTTGCGAGAGATCGAAACGAACCGGACACGGCAGTGGCCAGTCCTGGCGCATCGACAAATCAAACTCATCGATCCAGGCCATGTTGAGCCCTCGCTCCACCAGGGCGTGCACCAGCACCTGGGCGATGGGCAACACCAGGGCTTCTCGACGCGGGCACGACAAGGCATGGAATTGCGGTGGTGCGGCCGGCGCGAACAACTCGCGCAATCCGCTGGCCTGGTCTTGTTGGGTATCTCGATGCATGGTCACCTCAGCGCAGGGGCTTCCACTGACTGAGTTGATCGGCCATCAGCGCAGGCAACTGCTGATCCCCCAGCGCCATGTCGTCCCCCAACGCACGGGGATGCAAGGCCCGATAGCTCAGGTAGGGCAGATTGGCAGGACTCAGGTCCTCCGGGACACGCTGGCCGTTGGCCAGGAACATCAGGGGCAACTGGTGGCGGATGAGGCAGTCAACTGCCGGACCCAGTTGCGCCGCCTCGTCGGTTTTGGTGATCAGGGCCGCCAGGATGCCGGCTTGCGCACTGCGAGCGGCCTGTTGGTGCATCAGGATCACATCCTCTTGCGTGCGCAAGTCGGTCGTGCTGCTGACCACCAGAATACGCTTGAGTTCGGGCGCACCCTGCTGCAACAGTTGTGACTGCTCGAGCATGCGAATATCGCGTTGGTTCACCCCGGTCGTGTCCAGCAAGACGATGTGTCGCTGTCCCAAGGTCTTGATCTTGGCTGCCAGGTCTTCAGTGTCGCGCAAGGTGGCGACCGGCACGCCAATGATCTTGGCGTACACCTGCAGCTGCTCCTGGGCGCCTATCCGGAAGGTGTCGGTGGTCAGCAGCGCCAGTTGATCGCGTCCGTAACGCAGGACACAGCGTGCCGCAATCTTGGCGATGGCGGTGGTCTTGCCCACCCCCGTGGGCCCCACAAAGGCAAAGATGCCACCGGGATCAAACACGGACAGGGGATCCACCACCTGCAATCGAGCTTCTATTTGTTGCTGCAACGCTTGCTGCACCGCCACCGGTGAGGGCAGTTCGGCGGGAATGGCCTTGACCATGTCGGCACTGAGTGAGGGAGAAAACCCCGCATGCAACACCAAGCGCAAGGCTTCGGCCTGTCGAGGCGAATGCTCTTGCATCTCACCCCACACCTTTTCGGACAAATGGGTTTGCAGCAACTGTTTGACCTGGGCAAACTCGGCCAGCAGGTGATCCATCTCAGCCGCTGAGACCGCCTTGGCCGCCGCCGCCGCGGGCACCTGCGCCAGGGGCGAGGGCGATTTGAGAAACGGCGTGCCCTTCATCGGCTCTGGGGTCGCTGAAGGCGTCGACGCCTGCGCCGGCGCCTTCCGCCCCCCCGAAACATCCAGTCGACTCTCAGAGAGCAGGGCCAGATCGCCCGGGGTGATGGCGATGATCTCCACCCCCTGCGCCGTGTCGCGCGTGGTCAACACAATGGCTTCTCCACCCAGCTGTTGGGTGACCAGCTTGAGCGCCTCGGTGACATTGGGGGCGAGGAATTTTTGTGGGTTCATGCCAATTCTTCAGGGCTGTGTCGGGTCACGGGTTGGCCGCCTGCGAACACAGCATTCGCTCAAAACTCAGATGGATCGTCAAGGGCAATTCCGTCAAGGCCAGCACGGAGGCCTGGCTGCGCACCTTCTTCACAATGCGCGACAGAGTGAGCCGGGTCTTGCTGCTGCTCACGATCACCAAAGGAAGGTTCTTGGCTTCCATGGCGTCCACACCACTGGCAATTTCCTGCACCAACAGACGCATCAAGGAGGGTTCGATGACACCATCCGGTGCCACCGGTGCATTGCCAATGGCCTGCTCGATCAGACGCTCGAATTCGGGCTGGATGCCCAGCACCTTCACCTCGGTGCTGTCCCCCAGGGCGCGCTGGACGATGATGCGGTGCAGTCCCATGCGCACATGGGGGAGGATGTCCAGGGCTTCAGGGGTCTTGGGGGCATGCTCGGCCGCCACTTCGATGATGGTGCGCAAATCCTTGACCGGCACGCCCTCTTCCAGCAGCAGTTCGAGCAAGCGCTGCAGCAAGGCGACCGAGACAATCTTGGGCACCACATCTTCCACCAGCTTGGGGAAGCTGCTCTTGAAATGGTCGAGCAGCTCCTGTGTTTCCTGCCGCCCCAGCAACTCGTTGGCGTGGCGGCGAATCAGGGTGTCCAGGTGAGTGGCCATGACCACCGCAGGCTCCACCACGGTGTGGCCCAGGCTGATGGCAGCGTCTCGCGAGGTGCGCTCGATCCAGGTGGCCGGCATGCCAAACGAGGGGTCACGCACCTGCAATCCCGGCATGGGCTCTGCCCCCTCGGGCGCAATGGCCAGCAGGCGATCCGGCAAGCACTGCCCACGCCCCACCTCGCCACCGTAGATCAGAAAGCGGTAGGTCTCGGCGGGCAGTTGGAGATTGTCCCGAATGTGTACAGACGGTGTAAGAAAACCGATGTCAGCAATGAACTTGCGCCGGATGGCTCGGATGCGCTTGATCAGGTCGCTCTCTTCGCCCTTGTCCACCATGGGAATCAGCCGGTAGGGCAACTCCAGGCACAGGGGCTCGACAACGGGCACATCCTCCCAGCCCAGCTCCTGTCGCTCAGCTGTGCCCGGTGCCTGAGCGGCCACGACAGCGCTTCGCTCGATCTGCTTTCTCAGCAACCAGGACAAGCCAGCAAAAAAAGCCGCAAAGCCCAAGAAAACCAGATGTGGCATGCCTGGCAACACCCCCAGACTCGCGAGTACAGCCGCCGCGACCAACAAGGCGCTCTGGTTGTTCTTGAACTGGTTGGTGAGTTGCGCCGAAAAGTTATCTTCGGTGGCCACGCGGGTCACCAAAATACCGGCGGCGGTGGAGATGATCAATGCCGGCACTTGCGCCACCAGGCCATCGCCAATCGTCAGTGCGCCATAGGTTTGCAAGGCATTGGTGAAGCTCAAATCGTGGGCCAGAACACCCGTGGTGATGCCGCCAATCAGGTTGATCAACAGAATCAGAATGCCGGCGATGGCGTCGCCTCGGACAAATTTAGAGGCACCGTCCATCGAGCCGTAAAAGTCCGCCTCCTGAGCGACATCCGCACGCCGCTGTTTGGCCTCTTCCTGTTTGATCAGGCCGGCATTCAGATCGGCATCAATGGCCATCTGCTTGCCGGGCATGGAGTCAAGCGCAAACCGCGCCGACACCTCGGCCACCCGGCCAGAGCCCTTGGTGATCACCACAAAATTGATGATTGTGATGACGATGAAGATCACGATACCCACCGTGAAGCTGCCGCCGATCAGAAATTTGCCAAACGCCTCGATGACCTGACCAGCTGCGTCAGCCCCGGTGTGCCCCTTGAGCAGCACGATACGCGTAGACGCCACATTGAGGGACAAACGCAGCAGCGTGGTCACCAGCAACAGCGTGGGAAAGGCGATGAAATCCTTGAAGCTGCGGATGTTCAAGGCTGCGATCAACACCAGAATCGACAAGCCGATATTGAAAGTGAACAGCAGGTCCAGCAGCAGTGCCGGCAAGGGCACCAGCATCATCACCAGGATGAGCAGCACCAGCACAGGCACTGCGACCTGCGCCGAGGGCGCCTTGAGGCGAGTGACAAAAGTGCTTAAGGTGCTCATTGAGGGCGGTCGTGCAAACAATCTTACCAAGTCAGCCTGCATAGACCACGAAGACAAAGAATACTTATTTATTCTTTCGAGGGGTATTTGTCTCTTTTCAACGCCAGGAGGGCCCATGTCCTAAACACTTTGCGCAGGTTTGCCGTAACCCTGGGTGTAAGGGCTGAAGGAATCCTCCTTCCAACCCTGGTACTGAACAGTCACTCGTAGGAGAAACGACATGCCCGCCGTCATCTATACCAACCAAGCCTCCCTCATGGCCCAAAAGGGCTTGCTCGGAGCGCAAAACTCCCTGGCCTTGTCTGTTGAGCGCCTGTCCTCCGGTCTGCGCATCAACCGCGCCAAGGACGATGCCGCTGGCTTGGGCGTGGGTGAGAACCTGCAAAAGCAATTGAACGGTGTCAAACAAGGTATCAACAACCTGAATGACGCGATTTCGATGGCGCAGACGGCTGAAGGGGCGTTGCAGGCTGTTTCAGCCATGGCCCAGCGCATCATCATGCTGGCGACTCAGGGTGCCAACGAGACCATGAGCAGCGATCAACGTGGCTCAGTCACGAAGGAGTTGAATGCACTGCGAACAGCCATCAACTCTATTGCAACCCGAACCAAATACACTGATACCCTCATTTTTGGCCAGACTGTTAGCACAAACATCCAAGTTAGCAACGAGTCTACAGACAAGATAGCTATCACAACAGCTTCCTTTGGACCAATGGCAATTGCTGCAGCAACAGCTGGCGGTTCACTGGCTGGTGTCACCCTCGACACGGCAATTTCTAGCGCAATCACAACAGCGAACACGGTTAATTTCACGAGTGTGCAGTCAGCCGCAGCCTCCTACCTCAATGCCATCACAACCCAACGGGGTGAGATCGGGGCGATCCAAAATCAGCTTGAGTACACTGTTTCCAACTTGACTGAGTACGCCAACAATTTGGCTGCCTCCCGCAGCCGTGTGATGGATACCGACTACGCGGCTGAAACCGCCAACCTCACCAAGGGCCAGATCCTGCAGCAAGCGGCTACCGCCATGCTTGCCCAGGCCAACCAGATGCCCAACGTGATTCTGACGTTGTTGAAGTAAGCGTGCTAAGCTGTGCGGCCATCGGTGCTGCACAGCTTGAGTACAGGAGATGACCATGAACCCATTGTCAGCGACGGCCGGCAATGCATCCGGCGCCTACAGGACGGTCTCCACCGTACCGGAGCCTGTCGTCCGCCCCGATGCCGAGGCGGTGTCCAAGGTCGCGAGTACCCCAGTCAAACTTGAGACCCATGTTGAGGAAGCGTCACGCCCTACCCGAGAAGCGGTGGAGGTGGCTGCGCAACA
>JACCDW010783614.1_pt1 | contig 17111 bp, 21 predicted proteins | sample 7449781 | NCBI WGS metagenome assembly JACCDW01 (sample SAMN15323449, study PRJNA562643) | freshwater metagenome | isolation source: river surface water | place: USA:Blue River Watershed | collected 2017-08-18
AAAGCAACAAAGTCTGCTGAACCTGCAGGAGCACTGGTTCGTACCAAGGCACCTAAACCAACCTTTAAACCAGAAGCACTTCCTAAAGCAACAAAGTCTGCTGAACCTGCAGGAGCATTGGTTCGTACCAAGGCACCTAAACCAACATCAAAGACATCTACCTCTGGGAGTGGAAAACCATCTAAAGGGGGTGGTTTGACACAAACTGTTCGGGCTACTTTATCACCTACAGAAAAAACTGGAAATATGAAATATCCAGGTTTGGAAAAATATGCAACAGGATCATCTTCTTCTGGTGGTCCGTCAAAATCACCAAGTTCTTCTTTATCGAGAAATCTAAAAACTGCAGGAATTGTAGGTGCAGCTGCTGCTGGAACAGCAGCAGTTGATCAAGGATTAAAGAGTGAAAAGAGTAGACGTGATGCTGAATTGAGGAAGAGTATAAAGACAAATGTTTATAATACTATGGATGCACCATCTACGGATAAACCAACAGGACAGATTCGTAGTCGTTTAAAAGTTGGCCCTCGTAAGATTGGTTCTACCTTTGATGATGCTTTTAGGGAGGCAAAAAGAAAAGAAAGGGAAGCAAAGAGAATTGGAGATCCAGTTCCAACAACATTTACTTATGGTGGTAAAAAGTATTCGACTAAAATGAAAGAAGAGTATTTAATTCAATACATTATTGACGGTGGATTTGCAGGTAATGAAAAATCTGCAGAAGCAATTATGACTGTCATGAGTGAAGAATGGAAGCAGAGTATTGTTGAGGGTATGGGTTTGAGTGTTGGAGCATCAAAACTTGCAGGAAGATTGCTTTCAAATCGACGTACATCTCCTGAAGAGGGTGCTAAAAACTTTCAAAAAAATCTTGCAGATCCTGTAGGTCATGCTGTAAAAGGTGCTGCAAAAGCAGTTCTTGGTGTTGGAGGTGAAAAAAATAAGCAGATGATGCAAAAGCGTCGTCCAAACTGAACCACTTTTTAAACTGGCACACTAGAGGGTTTTACCACCCTCTTTTTTTGTATTATGAATCCATACACAATAAACCCATGACCGTTCGCCACGAAATTAAATCGCAACTTGCCAAACTTCTTGCCACTGAAGACCTTGTGGTTGAGCACAAGAAGGTGGAGACTGCCTGCTTTAACGTTCATACCCGTGTGCTCACGCTTCCTATGTGGGAGAAGGCAAGCAACACCGTATATGATCTTCTGGTGGGTCATGAGGTTGGACATGCCCTCTATACGCCTGATGAGGATTGGACTAAGAATGTAAAAGTTCCCCCTCAATTTGTGAACATCGTAGAGGATGCACGTATTGAGAAGATGATGAAGCGTCGTTATCCTGGACTTTCCAAGACTTTTTATAATGGATATAAAGAGTTTTCTGATGACGACTTCTTCCAGATCAAAGATGACAATCTGGAAACTTACAATCTTGCGGATCGTGTAAACCTTTGGTTCAAGATCGGTAACTATGTGAATATTCCCATTGAACGTGGCGAAGAGACTGAAATTATCAATATGGTTGCCGAAACCGAAACCTTTGCCGATGTTCTGATTGCTGCAGAGGCGCTGTATAAGTATTGTAAGCAGAAGCAACAGGAAGAAACTAAAACTCCTATGGATAATCTGGAGGCACAGGACAGTGGTGCGAGTCAACAACCTGCCTCTGATTTTACTGATCAGAAGGAAGGCGAAAATGATCAACAGGAGCAACCTGGTGAACCTGGATCATATGGTGGAACTGCCGAGAAGAGTGATCAACAACAACCTAAAAACACTCAAGAGGGTGGAGAAAAGGATGAAGATCCAGAGGTTAAAACTATGGACTCTCTGGAAGAGGCACTGAAGGATCTTGTCAATCCTGATTCGTATGAGAATGTTTATCTTGAATTGCCTCAACTTGATCTTAACAGGGTAATTGTTCCAAATGAAGAAATTCATTCTAATTGCAAACAGTATTGGATTAATTACCTTGGGGATCAAGGGTGGAAGTATTCTGATATTTTTGGTGCAGTTGATAAGAAGTTTGCCGAGTTCAAACGTTCTGCTCAAAAGGAAGTTAACTATCTGGTGAAAGAGTTTGAATGTCGTAAAGCAGCAGACTCTTATGCTCGGGCATCTACGGCACGGACTGGTGTTTTGGACTGCACCAAACTACATACCTACAAATATAATGAAGATCTGTTCAAGAAAGTAACTACACTTTCTGACGGTAAGAACCATGGATTGGTGTTCATTCTTGATTGGTCTGGATCTATGTCAAACGTAATGGAAGATACCGTCAAGCAACTTTTTAATCTTGTCTGGTTCTGCAAAAAAGTTTCTATTCCTTTTGAAGTTTATGCTTTTACTACCGATTATCCTTTGGTTAAATATGACGAGAACGGTAAAGCAAAACTTCGCCAACTCTCTTACGAAAAGAAAGATGGACTTATTCAGGTTGGTGAATGGTTCTCTTTGATGAACCTTCTTACCAGTAAAGTGAATGGCAAAACGCTTGAAGAGCAAATGCTGAATGTATTTCGCCTTGCAGTTTCTTTTGCTTATCACAATCAGTGCTATTACAGCACTCCTCCAGGATTGACTCTTTCTGGAACTCCCCTGAACGAGTCTTTGATTGCTTTGCATCAAATTCTTCCTAAATTCCAGAAAGAAAACAAACTTCAAAAGGTTCAGTGTGTTGTCCTAACTGATGGTGAAGGTTCCCTTCTTAAGTATCATCATGAAGTTCAGCGTCGATGGGAAGAAGAACCTTATATGGGAACCGCTCATATTGGTCCTAATGCGTTTATTCGGGATCGTAAAACAGGAATGACTTACTCTTGTGATGGTGAGTTTTATGATTTTACTGATGTTCTTCTTCGTAATTTGAGGGATAAGTTTACTGACATTAACTTTATTGGTATTCGTGTTCTTGAGTCTCGTGATGCTGGACATTTTATTCGCCGTTACTATGGGTATTATGGTGATGAGTATGATAAGGTGATGAACTCTTGGAAAAAGGAGAAAGCATTTACCATCAAGAAGTCTGGGTATCATTCTTATTTCGGTCTTTCTGCAAATGCTCTTTCTCAAGAAGCAGAATTTTCTGTTGCCGAGGATGCCACAAAGGCACAAATTAAAACTGCTTTTGTAAAGAGTTTGAAAACTAAAAAAATGAATAAGCGTATTCTTGGTGAATTTGTAGAACTTGTTGCCTGATAAATAATTTTATAGAATTCTATTAGGATTAATGAGTAGATTTACAGATTTATTTCAAGAACCAGTACCAGAGCCTGTAGTAGAAACTGCTCCAGAACCTGTAGTAGAAACTGCTCCAGAACCTGTAGTAGAAATTAAAAAGACTAAAAAAGTATACAAAAAAGTAAATTAGACCACTTTTCAAACTGTCCACTGGGCACCGACAGGTGCCCTTTTTTGTGGGTATAATATGGGAGTTCAAAACAAAACCACCTAACTACATCATGCCTCGTAAAATTTCTGTGACTGACGAACAACTCATTTCCGAACTTAAATCTCTGTTTGGTACAGAGTTCTCTTCTGGTGATGTTCGTGGTTATTGTGCTTCCAAGGGCATTTCTTATCCTACAGTAACCAATCGCCTTGAGAAGTTTAAAACTGATCGTGGTCGTTGGAATCTTGAAGTGACTCAAGAACGTGTAGAAGAGATTGAACGTTCTTATCAAGCACCTCCTGCTCTTCCTGCTGTGGAACAAAACCTTATTCCTGATAAAGATGATACCTTCGTCAAGTTTGGTAACTTTAACGATATTAAGAAAATTATTTCTTCCAATCTTTTTTATCCAACGTTCATTACGGGTCTTTCGGGTAATGGTAAAACGTTCAGCGTGGAGCAGGCGTGTGCTCAACTGGGTCGTGAGTTGATTCGTGTCAACATCACTATTGAGACTGATGAAGATGATTTGATTGGTGGTTTTCGTCTTGTGGATGGTGGTACTGTTTGGCATAATGGTCCTGTGATTGAAGCACTTGAGCGTGGTGCGATTCTTCTTCTGGACGAGATTGACCTTGCTTCTAACAAAATTCTGTGCCTTCAATCTGTTCTGGAAGGTAAGGGTGTCTTCCTGAAGAAGATTGGTAAGTATGTCAAACCCGCTGCTGGATTCAACGTATTTGCCACCGCAAACACCAAGGGTAAAGGTTCTGATGACGGACGCTTCATCGGCACCAACGTGCTCAACGAGGCGTTCCTAGAGCGTTTCCCTGTAACCTTTGAGCAGTCCTATCCCGCTCCTGCTACTGAGCAAAAGATCCTGGAAGGCATCGCTCTGGATCTTGGAGTGGAGGATCGTGACTTCTGCAAGCGCCTGGTGGATTGGGCAGACATTATCCGCAAGACCTTCTATGATGGTGGTATTGAGGAAATCATCAGCACCCGCCGCTTGGTTCATGTTGTTCGTGCTTTCAGTATCTTTGGTGATAAGGCAAAGGCAATCCAAGTGTGTGTGAACCGATTTGATGACGAAACCAAGCAAGCATTCTTGGAACTCTATGACAAAGTGGATGTTGACTTCCAGATGCCTTCTACTGGTCCTGAACTGACTGTAGAATATATTGACGAGAAGCAAGCAAACTGATAGAATGTAAGGAGGTTAATGTACCTCCTCTTTTGTCCTTTTACTATGAAACAAAATGTCTGAAAACTTTGAGAGCACTTACGAAAGTTCAATCCCAAAAACGTCTCAATTTTCCACAATTTATGGTGGATCTAAAACTGATACCATTTCATTTTCAGAGGCACAGGATTACTGGAACTATGATGGAATTAGTATGACAGGAAATCCCCACGCTTCTCCTGATAATATAACTTTTAATTTGAATATGCCTGAAGATACAAACAAAAACGGTTTTTGGAAATATAACGAAGATAAAATTCTCAAACAACTGGAAGAATATATTGCAAGCACTTATCGACAACATTATGTTGATCGTACTGGCGGTGGCAAAGAGCAAACCCTAGATAAGATCAAACACAATCGCCGTGAAGGTTTCTGTGCTGGTAATGTAACCAAGTATATTGATCGTTACGACACAAAAGGTACTCCCCGTGCTGATTTGTTCAAAGTTCTTCACTATACTATTCTCTTGATCAATCATCTTAATCTTATTGAAAATAAGTGAAACTTAAAGATAAAACTATGAAACTCTCTGATAACACTTTAACTATTCTGAAGAACTTTGCTGGAATTAATAATTCTATTCTTGTAAAGCAAGGCACTAAACTTCGCACTATTTCTGTTGCTAAGAATATTCTTGCTGAAGCAGAAATTGTTGAAGATTTTCCACGCGAATTTGCTGTTTATGATCTGAATCAATTTTTGAATGGTCTGAGTCTTCATAAAGATCCTGACCTCGATTTTACTGATGACTCGCACATCACAATTCGTGAAGGTAAGCGAAAGGTTAAGTATTTTTATGCAGATCCGAATGTGATTGTTTCTCCTCCAGAAAAGGAAATTCAACTTCCTTCTAAGGATGTTTGCTTTCAACTTGATAGTGTTACTTTAGAAAAACTTGTTAAAGCATCTGCGGTTTATCAACTTCCCGATCTTTGTGCTGTTGGTGAAGCAGGTGTCATTCGTCTTGTTGTTCGTGATAAGAAGAATGATACTTCAAATGAGTATTCGATTACAGTTGGTGAAACTGACAAAGAGTTTACTTTTAACTTCAAGGTTGAAAACATTAAGATTATCCCAGGTGCTTATGACGTTGTTGTGTCAGAAAAACTACTGTCACAGTTCACGAATTCTTTCTACAATTTGAAGTATTATATTGCTCTGGAACCTGATTCCGTCTTCAACTGATGCATTTTCTTCTTTATCTTTCTCCCGAAGGTACTGAAATCTATAACATGATTTCAAAAAAAGTTCGGGTAGTTGAAAACACTCCAATTTGTCGAAAATATGACATTTTTGGATGGTATCAAAACACAACCAAAACTATGGTGTTTTGTACCGATAAAATTGTTTCAAAGGGAAATCCCAAGTATTATGTAAACGAAACTCTCTTTCATGAATCTGTTCACGTTGCTCAGGCATGTAAACAAAATATGAAAGAAATAAAACCATTTGGGATTTCTTCTTCCAAAATGCATCTTTCTGATGTTAGGAAGAATGATTTAAAACTTTCTTATTCGATTGGAGGTAGTGAAGTTATTTCTACTGAGCGAGAAGCATATTGGATGGAAGATAAACCAGATCAAGTTAAGTACGTTCTTCAAAAGTATTGTTTCTGATCATGAACATCTTTGCTACTTCCCCCTGGCCTGCTGAAAGTGCCATTTGTCTTCCTGATAAGCACATCGTCAAGATGCCTCTAGAGTGTTGTCAGATGCTCTCTATCATCGCTTCTGACAAATGGGGGTACGGGTATGGCACTCTTCCTAAGACTGACGGAACCCCTTACAGTACCGAAAAGGGTGCCTTTCGTAATCATCCTTGCACCAAATGGGCACTGGAAAATATCCACAATGCTTATTGGTTGATTAAGCACGGATTGAATTTGTGTGACGAGTACACTTTGCGTTATAATAAAGTTCATTCGTGCTACAAGACACTTGTAGATGCCTATTATCTTTTTCCTAAGGGGAAGATTACAGAAGTTACACCATTTGCCCGTGCAATGCCTGATGAGTATAAACTTGACACAAGTATTGACACTTTTACTGCTTACAAGATGTATATCGCATCCAAACCTTGGGTTGCATCTAATTATCTTCGTATGCCGTCAAGGCGTCCAGAATGGGTATGAAATATAAAAAAGGTGATTTCTTCCTTGACAAAGATACATATACTGTGTATATTTTTGATGGGAATGAATGGTGGGAAGTTGTCCCAGATTCTTATTTGAAAAAACTGATTGGACTTAATGATGACAAGTGAATTTCTTTATGTGGAAAAGTATCGTCCTCAAGTAATTGAGGATTGTATTCTTCCTGATGAAACTAAAAAAACATTTAAGGAGTTTGTAAAGAAGGGTGAAATTCCGAATCTTCTTCTTTCTGGACCTCCTGGAATTGGTAAAACTACAATCGCAAAAGCATTATGTAATGAACTAGGAGCAGATTATTATGTCATCAACGGATCCGACGAAGGACGTTTCCTGGATACTGTGCGGAACCAAGCAAAGAACTTCGCTTCGACCGTCTCACTTACGGGATCTTCTAAACACAAAGTCATCATTATCGACGAAGCGGATAACACAGGCAACGACGTTCAACTCCTACTACGGGCAAATATTGAGGCATTTTATAGCAACTGCAGATTCATCTTCACCTGCAACTACAAGAACAAAATTATTGAACCTCTTCACTCACGATGTGCAGTCATCGACTTCACAATCAAAGGAAAGCAAAAGGCACAACTCGCAGGAGCATTCTTCAAGCGTCTACAAAACATCTTGGATGCGGAGAGGATCGAATATGATCAAAAAGTCGTTGCAGAACTGGTCTCAAAGTACTTCCCAGACTTCCGACGAGTCCTCAATGAATGCCAGCGGTATTCTACGGGAGGGCAAATTGACTCTGGTATTCTTGCAACTTTTTCCGATGTATCTGTAAATGAACTTATCAAATCCCTTAAAGACAAAAACTTCACAGAAGTTCGTAAGTGGGTGGTCTCCAACCTTGACAACGATGCTCCTGTTCTACTTCGCAGGATTTATGACGCCGCTTATGATTGCCTTACACCCGCAACTATTCCTGCTGCCGTTCTTGTTATTGCTAAGTATCAATACCAATGTGCGTTCGTTGCTGACCAGGAAATAAATCTTATTGCTGCTCTTACTGAAATTATGTGCGAGTGTGAATTTCGATGAACCCTTATAAAATTGATTATAAAAACTTAAAAGAAGTCCCTATCAAAACAACACCCGAAAATGTAAAGGAAGCAAATGAAGGACTTTTCCGTGCTAAAATGACTCTTCCTGCTGCCGCAAAGCACTGTGGCATGACGCAGAAAGAAATGAAACTTACTTTTTTTGAGTACCTTAAGTACAACAACCCTGATTATGAAGTCTAATTTTTCTAAACTGCAACCGAAGCAAAAGTATCGTGTCGAAACTTACTGTAGGATTGCTTTTAATAGTTTAAAAGCAAATGTAAATGAATGGTTTACGAGTAGAAATTGTAAAGATACTGTTCGTGCAATTACGCATTCATTTTATAATACAGTACATTCTCTTTCAGTTCCTTCTGGATTGATTAGTGTTGAAGCAGTACAAAAGAAACAACAAGAACCAGAATGGGCTCTTTGTAAAGATCATTGCTATTCTCCACAATTTATTGGAAGGATGATCATGGACAATTCTGATAAGTATCTGAATGACTATGATCTTTATCGAGAATTGTTCATTATGGCATGTACAACTATTATTGTTACTCCAGAAGAAAATAGAAGTCTCTCATTTTTAACTTCTAATAGGAATAATGAGTTTAAAATATATGCTCATACGGATCAAAAGTATCAACATTTAAATATTCAGTTGTTAGAAAAAGCAGAAGGTTCGAAGTGGTATAATAAAGATATGAAACCCGCTAGTAACTACATTGAAACACCAACTGAACTTATTGAGTATGAAACACAGTTTTTAATTGTATGAGTTTATTATCTGAAAGTGATGCTATTTGGGCAGCAGACCAATTTATAGAATATTATTCCAAATTTAATCGCATTGATGATTATATGCGATTTGTAAAACAAAGCAGAATTCAAAATTCTTCTGGAAAATTATTTGGTCCTGAAGATGAAATATTTTCTGACTTTTCAGTACAACCAAATGATATGTCTTTTACAATTCATGAGGTTGATACTAGTTCTAAACCGAAAACAAAATACAATCAAGAATTGTATTCTGAAATTTTAAATATGACTGCTTCCAATGCAATTGAAGAAGCAATTCCAGGTAGAACAATTAAATGGATTGTTACCGAAGATAACACTAATAAAGTGATTGGTGTTGTTCGATTTGGATCGCCAACAATTAATTCAAAACCAAGAAATGATTATTTTGGAGAGGTACTACCTTTGTCTAAAATTAATCACGAGTTTGTAATGGGATTTAATATTGTCCCAGTTCAACCTTTTGGATATAATTATCTTGGTGGAAAACTACTTGCATTATTGGCATCATCTAATGAACTCAAACGACAGTTTAATGCAAAGTATGGAACTGATCTTCAATACTTTGAAACAACTTCATTATACGGTACAACAAAAGGAGTATCCATGTATGATGGTCTTAAACCTTATATTCGACATATAGGAGATACTGAAAGTAATTTTCTTCCCTTATTTCATGATGATTATTTTCGTGAAATGTTTTGGTGGTTTAATAACAATGCAAATGGTGGTGAAAGACTAATCTCGGCGGATAAGTCGTCAAAAAAACTTAAAATTCAAACCAAGATGATTTCAATCATCATAAAGTCTCTTCGTGATGATTCAAAGTTACATGAATTTAAAAAGTGCATTGAACATGCCAAAACTTTGACTGAGAAGAAAAGATATTATATCTCAAAATTTGGGTATGAACCTAAAGAGGTTATCGAGTGGTGGAAAGTTAAGGCAACACGAAGATACAATAAGTTGATTCAAGACAACAAATTTAGGACAAATTTAGAATTGTGGGATGCAAATTCTAACTTAGAAATTATTAGATAATATGGAACTAAAAGATTGGTTGAATAGTATTAATCAGACAAAAAGGAATCTGATTGATGAAGATCCGTTACTTGAAAAGGAATATTCTCCTTATATTATTAATCGATGTTTTTCGGGACATATCGATTCAATTATGTTTGCGAATGAAATGAATCGTTATCATTTTCTATCTAAGAAGATGCAATATGATTTTTTGCTAAATAGTCTGAGGAAAAAGAAGAGATTTTCTCCCTGGATCCGACAAGATAAAATCAAAGATCTTGATTATGTCAAGCGTTATTATGGTTATAGTAATGAAAAGGCAAAACAATCTTTGAGGATTCTTACCAAAGAACAACTTACTTTTATTAAATCGAAATTTGAAACTGGAGGAACAAAATGAGTGTAGTTCAAGAACCTGAAGTAAAGTGGACGCCCGATCAAATGGTGGAAGTGATTCTTAATGAACCTGATGATTTTCTTAAGGTTCGTGAGACTTTGACCCGTATCGGAGTTGCTTCAAGAAAGGAAAAGAAAATCTATCAGTCTTGCCATATTTTACATAAGCAAGGTAGATATTACCTCGTTCATTTTAAGGAACTGTTTGCTCTGGATGGCAAACACGCAAACTTGACTGTAAACGATGTTCAGCGCCGCAATCGCATTGCTCAACTTCTTGCAGATTGGGATCTTATTACTATTGTTGATGTAACTAAGATTCAAGATATTGCCCCACTTAACCAAATTAAAGTCCTTGCTTATAAGGATAAGGGTGACTGGATTTTGGAAACAAAATATAATATTGGTTCTAAGAAAAAACGTGTAGAAGAAACCGAATGATCTTTGAGGGGTTGACGCCCCTCTTTTTTTATGATATGATGGTGGAGTAATCATTCAGCCTTTCGGCTTTTACGCAAATGACAATTATTTCTATTCCTTTTTCTGGAGTTCCTATGGAACTTCGTGAACAAATTGAAAAATTTCTCCCCAAACCCGTTTCTGTTCCTGGATGGAAATTTTCCACTTACCGTTGGCGTAAGTTAACTCAAATTAACACTAAAGATAAAAATGGCAATACCGACAATACGGTGCGTGTTGCTGGAACTTCTGACAATGAAACATTGGAGATGTCACTTCGTTCTGGTATTGATGTCAATGTTCAAACCCCATCCATTTATCCAAACGATAATTTGATAAATGGATTTCACCGTTTAAAAACCCTTAAAAAAATTGGATATAAAGAGTGGATTTTTGCTGAATATGTGCGAGATGAATCCACATCTACAGAATTTCAAGAAACTTTTGAAGAGGCACTTGATGATGCTCGTGCCTCTATGAATAAAGGTAATGGTCAAAAAGTTATATCTGAATCTGAGATTGAAGAAATAGTTCGTAAGCGTTTTGAAAATCGTCCAAATAATTCTAAAGATAAAATAAAAGAGTATATTACTACCCTTGATTTGAATCTTAGTCCTCAAAAAATTGAAGGAATTGCTACTAAAGTTTCTAGAGATTATTCTCGTAGAGGTGTTGTAGAGTCTTTTAGTAGAAAAGAGGCACAAGAGTTTCTAGAAGAATTGGGAATTGGTGCAGATCTTCTAAACACTTGTGGTATTAAATTTGGTGAAGGTGATCCAACTCGTGTTCTTCGTCTTCTTTACCAAGTCATGCTTAACTTTGTAAAGAATGAAAATACAATGAATATTGCATTGTATGATTCTCAAGCTTCTTCCCATCCAGAAATTTTTGGAAATCGTGAAAATACGATTAAAGTTTTGGATCATATTGACGATCTTGTTTTAGAATATGCTTATTGTCGCATGAAGAGTAAGAATAGGAATATAAAACCTTATGAAATTATTGGTACTATTCCACAAGTACTGGGTGTAGAAAACATTTCTGAAGTTAAGAAAACTAAAAGATTAATCCAGATTTGAGTATAACCGAATAAAAAAGTAGGGAGTTCAGCACTCCCTTTTTTTATGATTTCTGTTATAATTATATGTGGATGCCGAAAAGGATCCACAAAACACAAACTCGCTTTAAAAAGGAGCTACCATAATGACTAACCTTGCAACATCTAGGTTTACACATGCGGATCTTCCTGCCTTGATGGATAGGATTACTCGCAACAGTATTGGAATGGACGAATATTTTGATCGTCTGTTTAATCTTCACGAAACTTCAACAAACTATCCACCTTATAATCTTGTTCAAGTTAGTAATGTAGAATCACGACTTGAACTTGCACTTGCTGGATTTAAAAAGGATGAAGTGCATGTATACACAGAGTATGGAAAACTTTTTATCGAAGGACAAAAGGCAAATACTGAATCAGATAGAACGTTTATCCACAAGGGTCTGGCTCAAAGAAGTTTTAAACGAGCATGGACTTTATCCGATGACACTGAAGTTGGAGAAGTCACCTTTGAGGATGGATTGTTAACTATAACCCTTGGTAAGATTATTCCAGAACATCATGCTCGTAAAGATTATATCTAAATATATTTGAATATCGTCGGCGCTGGGGAGGCAACTGGCAAAATCCAGTTGACACCTCCCCCTTTTTTTGGTAAAATGAGATTAAGGAAATTATCTGAGCATGTCAACTAAATTAGCATTGTTAAAGTCCGGAGATTACATTATTTCCGATGCAAAAGAACTTGTTTCTGATGAAAAACCATGTGGATATTTGTTTTCCAATCCACATAAAGTTATTTTAAATTCTCCAGTTCTTTTAACTGAAAACATCAATGAAGATTCTGAAAATGTTGTCAGTGTAACTTTATCTCCATGGATTATTTTATCGGAAGATAAAGATGTTATTGTTACGCCAGATTGGGTTATAACTGTAGTAGAACCCATTAGTTCTTTAAAAGAAATGTTTGAGGAAAAAGTAAATGGAAAAGAATGTGAAGTGTCTCTTGTTGAAAGTTGATACTATTTTAATAACTGAAATAATAGAAATTGATGCCGAACTTGGGGATCCAAATTGTAAGTTAATTAATCCTTGTTTATGGAAAAAAAGAGAAGCATCTGATGAATTTTATCTTGAAACATGGATAGAAGCATCTAATCAAAAAGAACTTATGATTAGATCTGAGGATATTTTAACCATCGCAGATCCAACTCAAGAAGTTATTGAAAAGTATTTTGAATTTATTAAATAATGCGTTTTTATACTAACGTTCAAATGGTCGGGGATCACTTCTTGGTCCGTGGTTATGAAAATGGTAAACATTTTATGACCCGTGAGAAGTTTAACCCGACTCTTTTTGTCCCTGCGAATAAAAAAACTAAATATCAAACTTTAAATGGTGAATATGTAGAGGCAGTACAACCTGGTTCTGTGCGTGATTGTAGAGAATTTGTTAAAAAGTATGAGAATGTAGAAAACTTTAAAATCTTCGGGAATACTCAATACATTTATCAGTATATTTCTGACATTTACCCAGAAGAAGAACTGAAGTTTGACATTAATAAAATTAAAGTAACTACGATTGATATTGAGGTTGCCTCTGAAAATGGATTTCCTGATGTAGAATCTGCTGCGGAGGAAGTTCTTTTGATTACTATTCAAGATTATTCTTCAAAGCAAATTCGTACTTGGGGAAAGGGTCCATTTCAGAACCAACAAAAAAATGTTATCTATAAATCTTTCACAACTGAATATGATCTCTTAAATGATTTTATTAATTGGTGGATGATTGAAACTAATACACCAGAAGTTGTAACTGGGTGGAACAGTAAATTGTATGATATTCCATATCTTGTCCGTAGAATTGATAGGGTTCTTGGTGAAAAGTTAATGAAACGAATCTCTCCCTGGGGACTTGTGACAGAAACTGAAACTTATATTTCTGGACGTAGACATATTTGTTATGATGTTGGAGGAATTTCGCAGTTAGACTATCTCGATCTTTATAAAAAGTTTACTTATAAAGCACAAGAGTCTTATCGTCTTGATTATATTGCTGAGGTAGAACTTGGTCAGAAAAAACTAGATCACTCAGAGTTTGATACGTTCAAAGACTTTTATACTAAGGGTTGGCAAAAGTTTGTAGAATACAACATTGTTGACGTAGAACTTGTTGACCGAATGGAAGACAAGATGAAGTTGATTGAACTTGCTCTTACTATGGCATATGATGCTAAGGCTAATTATGATGATGTATTTTCGCAAGTAAGAATGTGGGATACAATTATTTACAATTACCTTAAAAAAAGAAATATTGCAATTCCCCCTAAAGAACGTTCTGATAAAGATTCTAAGTATGCTGGCGCTTATGTAAAAGAACCAATTCCTGGAATGTATGATTGGGTTGTTAATTTTGATTTGAATTCACTTTATCCTCACTTGATCATGCAGTTTAACGTAAGTCCAGAAACTCTTGTCGAAGAAAAACATCCAACAGTTACGGTCGATAAAATTCTGAATCAAGAACTTACGTTTGAACTTTATAAAGATTATGCAGTATGTCCAAATGGTGCTATGTTCCGTAAGGATGTTCGTGGTTTCTTACCTGAACTTATGGAAAAGATTTATAAAGATCGTACTGTTTATAAAAAGAAAATGATTCTTGCAAAACAAGAATATGAGAAGAAAAAAACAAAAGAACTTGAAAAGGAAATTGCAAGATGTAACAACATTCAAATGGCACGAAAGATTCAACTCAATTCTGCCTATGGTGCTATTGGTAATCAATATTTTCGTTACTATAAATTAGCAAATGCCGAGGCAATTACTCTATCGGGTCAAGTTGCAATTCGTTGGATTGAAAATAAACTCAATCAATATTTGAATAAAGTACTCAAAACGAAAGATGTAGATTATGTTATTGCTTCTGATACTGATTCTGTTTATCTTAACATGGGTTCTCTGGTTGAATGTGTATACAAAGGAAGAGAGAAAACTACTGAAAGCATTGTTTCGTTCCTTGATAAGGTCTGTAAGGTGGAACTTGAAAAGTATATTGAAGGTTGCTACCAAGAACTGGCTGAGTACGTAAATGCTTATGACCAGAAGATGCAGATGAAACGTGAAAACATTGCCGAGCGTGGAATCTGGACTGCAAAGAAGCGTTACATTCTGAATGTTTGGGATAGTGAAGGTGTTCGCTATGAAGAACCTAAACTCAAAATGATGGGTATTGAAGCAGTTAAATCATCAACTCCTGCACCTTGTCGCAAGATGATTAAAGATGGTCTTAAATTGATGATGAACGGAACTGAAGATGATGTAATTAAATTTATTGATAAATGTCGTGAAGAATTTAAAAAACTTCCACCAGAACAAATTGCTTTTCCAAGAACTGCTTCTGATGTCCGTAAATATCATTCATCATCAGATATTTACATAAAAGGAACACCTATTCATATTAGAGGAGCATTGCTTTTTAATCATTACATAAAGCAAAAAAAATTAAGTAAAAAATATTCTCTTATAGGTAATGGTGAAAAAATTAAATTCATATATCTAAAAAAACCAAATATTATTCATGAAAACATAATTTCTTTTATTCAGGATTTTCCCAAAGAACTTGGTCTTGACAAGTATATTGATTATGAATTACAATTTGAAAAGAGTTTTGTTGAACCATTAAAATCAATCTTAGATTCAATTGGATGGTCTGTAGAGAAGAATGTTAATTTGGAAAGTTTTTTCTTATGATACAATTACCAATAAATGAAAGAGAGTTAGATTATATAATTAAAATATTGGAAACTCGGAATCCACAACTTTATGCTAAGTTGTGGTCACATAAATTAAATAAATTAAAGGGAGGAAAAAATTAATGGATTTTCTTAAAGATATTGTAAAAGAAATTGGTGGTGAGTATACACAACTTGCTTCCGACATTGATGAGACAGAGACTTATGTTGATACGGGTTCATACATTTTTAATGCACTGGTTTCAGGTAGTATATTTGGTGGTGTATCTGGGAATAAGATTACTGCTATTGCTGGAGAGTCTTCTACTGGAAAGACTTTCTTCTCTCTCGCCGTTGTTAAGAATTTTCTTGATACTCACCCCGATGGTTATTGTCTCTATTTTGATACTGAAGCCGCTATTACCAAATCTCTCCTAGAATCCCGTGGAATTGATACTTCTCGTCTTGTGGTTGTCAATGTTGTTACTGTTGAAGAGTTTCGTGGAACTGCGCTCAAGGCAGTAGATATGTATATGAAAAAACCAGAAGCAGAACGAAAACCCTGCATTTTTGTGTTAGACTCTTTGGGGATGCTTTCAACTAGTAAGGAGATTAATGATGCTCTGAATGATAAAGAAGTTCGGGACATGACCAAATCACAACTGATTAAAGGTGCATTCCGTATGCTTACCCTTAAACTTGGACAAGCAAAAATTCCAATGATTGTGACTAATCATACTTATGATGTGATTGGCGCTTATGTTCCTACTAAGGAAATGGGTGGTGGTAGTGGTCTTAAATACGCTGCTTCTACTATCATTTATCTCTCAAAGAAAAAGGAGAAAGATGGAACAGAAATTATTGGAAATATCATTAAATGTAAGACTGCTAAGTCACGTTTAAGTAAAGAAAATCAAGATGTTGAAGTCCGTTTGTATTATGATGAACGTGGACTAGATCGTTATTACGGTCTTCTAGAACTTGGTGAATCTGTAGGTATGTGGAAGAACGTTGCTGGACGTTATGAGATCAATGGCAAAAAGATCTACGGTAAGGAGATTCTCAAAAATCCTGACCAATATTTTACCGAAGAAGTAATGCAGCAACTTGATGCTGCCGCGAAACAACAATTCTCTTATGGAACGAATTGAGACAACCATTCTCAGAAATTTAGTATTTAATGAAGACTACTCACGCAAGGTCATACCTTTCATTCAACCAGATTATTTTGAGCAAAAGGTCGAAAAGGTTATTTTTGAGGAGATTGTTCAATTCATTGTTAAGTATGGTTCAGCGATCACAATTGAAGCACTCAACATTGAGGTAGAAAATCGCACAGATTTGACTGAAGAACAAATTAAAGAAATCAGAGAAATTAATAAAAATTTGAATGATCTCCCTGCAGATAAGCAGTGGTTACTTGATACTACTGAAAGATGGTGTCGTGATCGTGCTATTTACTTAGCACTTATGGAATCTATCCATATTGCCGATGGAAATAATGATAAAAAGAATCGGGATGCAATTCCCAATATTCTTTCAGATGCTCTCGCCGTATCTTTTGATAATAATATTGGACATGACTATTTACAAAACTATGAAGAAAGATATGAGTTTTACCACAGAAAAGAAGACAAAATTGAATTTGATCTTGAATACTTCAATAAAATCACGAAAGGTGGTCTCCCTAACAAAACTCTTAACATCGCTCTTGCTGGTACGGGTGTCGGGAAATCTCTATTCATGTGCCATGTGGCTAGCTCCGTCTTGCTCCAAGGACGGAACGTTCTGT
>JACCDW010701691.1_pt1 | contig 17107 bp, 16 predicted proteins | sample 7449781 | NCBI WGS metagenome assembly JACCDW01 (sample SAMN15323449, study PRJNA562643) | freshwater metagenome | isolation source: river surface water | place: USA:Blue River Watershed | collected 2017-08-18
AAGTTCTACTACTCGCACCCGCCCGCCAGCGAGCGCCTGGCGCGCATGAGGGCGGCTTGAGCAAGCGCCAGGCCCCCGCCGCTGCTTCGGCCGACTGGCCCACCGCCCTGGTGGTGGGCGCCTTTGGTCGCCACTGCCTGATCGAGACCGATGCCGGTGAGCGCCTGATCGCGCACCCGCGCGGCAAGAAAAACCAGGCCGTGGTCGGTGACCGCGTGCACTGGCAGGCCAGCGGCGACGAGGCCAGCATCGAGCGCCTGCAGGCGCGGCGCAACCTGTTTTACCGGCAGGACGAGGTCCGCACCAAATCGTTCGCGGCCAACCTGGACCGTGTGCTGATCCTGATCGCCGCCGAGCCCGAGTTTTCCGAAAGCCAGCTCGCCCGCGCGCTGGTGGCGGCCGAGGCCGAGCGCATCACGCCGATCATCGCGCTCAACAAGCGCGACCTGGCCGAGCCCTTTGCGCGCGCCTGGGCGCGCCTGGCGCCCTACCGCGACATGGGCTACGCGGTGCTGCCGCTGGCGCTCTCGCCGCGCGGTGACAGCACGGCGGACGACGGCGTGCCCGCCTTGCTGCAGGCCCTGCGCGGCCAGCACACGCTGGTGCTGGGCCCTTCGGGCAGCGGCAAAAGCACACTGATCAACCGTCTGGTGCCCGGCGCGCAGGCCGAGACCGGCGAAATCTCGCAGGCGCTCAACTCGGGCAAGCACACCACCACCAACACGCGCTGGTACTGGGTCGATGCGCTGGACGCCGAGGGCCGGCGTGGCGCGCTCATTGACTCGCCGGGATTTCAGGAGTTCGGCCTGCACCACATCGAGGCCACGCGCCTGGCCGACTGCATGCCCGACCTGCGCCAGCACCTGGGCCAGTGCAAGTTCTACAACTGCACCCACCTGCACGAGCCCGGCTGCGCGGTGCTGGCCCAGGTGGCCCGCGAAGGGCAGGGCGGCGCCATCAGCGAGCGGCGCCACCGCATTTATGCGCAGCTCTTCGAGGAGTTGAGCCAGCAGCGCTGGTGAGCCCGGCTCAGCCCATCAGGTTGGCCATGGTCAGCAAGGCCACCAGCACCAGCCACATGATGACCGAGCGCCACACCAGGCCCACCACCGACGCCAGGTGGCCGGGCTCGGCCGCTCGCCCCGGCGTGCTGCTGCCCGAGGCGCTGTCGCGCGACAGCGCCGCGCCACCCAGACGCACATTGAGCGCGCCCGCGGTGGCCGCCAGGATCACGCCGTCGTTGTCCTCGGGGAAGTTTTGCGCGTGGTGGCGCCAGCCGTCCATCGCGTCCTCGAAGCTGCCAACGATGGCAAAGCCCAGCGCGGTCGCGCGCGCGGGCAGCCAGTCCAGCGCCAGCCAGGCGCGGCGGGCCACCTCGGCCAGCACGGGGCTGGCGTTGCCCTCGGACGCGGCCTCGCGCGGCCAGCGCCGCTGCACGTATTCGGCCAGGCGGTAAACCACCGCGCCGGCCGGGCCGAGCCCGATCACCGACAGCAGCACATACCAGAAGAACACGCCAAACACATGGCGGTGCGCGGCCAGCACCGAATGCTCGATCACATGGCGCACGATCTCGCTGCGCGGGATGTCGCCCACCTGCACCTGCTGCCACTGGGCCAGCAGCCCGCGCGCCTTGTCTTCCTGGCCTTCGTCGAGCGCATCGCGGATTTCGGTGAAGTGGTGGCTGAACTGCCGAAAGCCCAACGTCATGTACAGCAGCGCCACGTTCCACAGCACCGCGGCCGGCCAGCCGATGCCGATCTGCAGGGCCGCGTGCACCCCCAGGGCCAGCACCGCGGGCGTGAGCGTGAACACGCCCCAGGTCACCCAGGCCTGGTGGCGCACCCCGGCGTCCAGCGTGCGCGCGACCCAGGCGCTCCAGCGCTCGACCAGGCGGTGCACCGCATTGCCCGGTGGCAGCGGCCGAGCCTGCTCCAGCACCAGCGCCAGGAGGATGGCAAAAAAGCTCATGGCGGCCCTCCGGCGGGGCGCCGTGTGGCAGGCAGGGGCGGCAGGCAATGGCAAAGGGGGGGGCTCATGGGCTCTCCAGCACGGCTGCGCCGTGTTCGGCCAGCAGGAATCGGTACAAATTGCGCAGCATGCCCGCGGTGGCGCCCCAGATGAAGCGCTCCACGGGCGCGCCGGTGCCGGGCAGGGTCTCCTGGTAGGGCATGGAAAACCACTGCCTTTGCTGGCCCTGCCAGTCGAAGGCGTGGCGCCGGTGGTGGGCCGGGTCCATCAAAAAGGCCAGCGGCACCTCGAACACCGCGTCCACCTCGCCCGGGTTGGGCTGCAGCTCGAAGGGCGGCTGCACCAGTGCCACCACCGGAGTGACGACAAAGCCCGAGCCCGTCATGTACACCGGCATCTGCCCGATGACTTCGACGTGGCGCGGGTGCAGGCCGACTTCCTCGTGCGCCTCGCGCAGCGCGGCGGCGCGCGCGCTGGCGTCGTGCGGGTCGACCTTGCCGCCCGGAAAGGCGATCTGGCCCGCATGGGTGGGCAGGTGCGCGGTGCGCTGCGTCAGCAGCACGGTGGGGCCGGCCTGGCGCTGCACCAGGGGCAGCAGCACCGCGGCCTCGGCCGGGCTGCGCTCGGAAAAACGGGGTTCGCGCTCGACCTCCGGGCGCCATGGCGGCGGGCTGGCAAAGCGCGCGCGCAGCGCGGGGGCCCGCAAACGCTCGGCGGGCACGGGGGGCAGGTGGTGGTCCACCGCCATCACCGGCACCGCGCGCGGATCGAATAAAAGAGAAGACGCCACAGCCATGGTTTATAGCTCAGCCGGGCTGCTGCTGTGCTGGGCAGCGCACCTGCAGGCGCTCGTGGCGCCCGTCGTCCGACAGGCGCAGCGCCGTCAGGCAGCCGCCCCAGACGCAGCCGGTGTCCAACGCCAGCACATCGGGCCGCTCGAGCCCGCCCAACGTGGACCAATGGCCAAACGCGACCACGCTGTCCGCGGTGCGCCGCCCCGGCACCTCGAACCAGGGCATGAAGCCCGGCGGCGCCGCGTCCAGGCCTTCCTTGGTGGCGAATTCCATGGTGCCGTCGGCCGTGCAAAAGCGCAGCCGCGTGAGGGCGTTCACGATCACGCGCAGGCGCGGCAGGCCCTGCAGGCCCGCGTCCCAGCGCGTCGGCTCGTTGCCGTACATCTGCGCCAGAAACTCGCGCCACTCGGGCCCGCGCAGCACCGCCTGCAGCTCGGCCGCGCGCGCCAGGGTGTCGGCCACGTCCCATTGCGGCAGCACGCCGGCATGCACCATGAGCACGCCGTGCGCGTGCCGCGCCAGGTCCTGCTGGCGCAGCCAGTCGAGCCAGGCGCCGAGGTCTTCGTCGTGCAGCAGCGCATGCAGGGTGTCCATGCGGCTGCTGCGGCGCTGGCCGGTGGCCACCGCCAGCGCGTGCAGGTCGTGGTTGCCGAGCACGCAGTGGGCGCTGCCCTCCAGGGCCCGCAGCCGGCGCAGCACGCCCAGCGAATCGGGGCCGCGGTTGACCAGGTCGCCCAGCAGGTAGAGGGTGTCGCGGCTGGGAGAAAAACCGATGCGCTGCAGCAGGCGCGCGAGCGCCTCGTCGCAGCCTTGCACATCGCCAATCAGGTAATCCGCCATGGCGCGATTGTCGGGCATGCGCGGCGCCGGTCGCGGCCTTGGCACAATGGCCGCCATGGACACCTTGCTGATCGTTTTCCTCACGCTGCTCAACGGCGTCTTCGCGATGTCGGAGATGGCCCTGGCCGCCAGCCGCAAGGCGCGCCTGGTGGCCATGGAGGAGGCCGGCGACAAGGGCGCGGGCGCCGCCTTGCAGCTGCTGGCCCAGCCCACCCAGTTCCTCTCGACGGTGCAAGTGGGCATCACCTCGATCGGCATGCTCAACGGCATCGTCGGCGAGGCCGCCTACAGCGCCGCGCTCGCGCGCGCGCTCGAAGGCTGGGGCATGGCCGCGCCGGCGGCCGGCATCAGCGCCACCGCGTTGGTGGTGACGGCCATCACCTTTGTCACCATCATCTTTGGCGAGCTGGTGCCCAAGCGCATCGGCCAGCTCTACCCCGAGGTGGTGGCGCGCTGGGTCGCGCGCCCCATGGCGGGTCTGGCGCGTGCCGCCGGGCCCTTCGTCAGGCTGCTGTCGGTCTCGACCCAGGGCGTGCTGCAGCTCATGCGCATCAACACCCAGGGCGGGCAGGAGGTGACCGAAGAGGAAATCACCGCCAGCCTGGCCGAGGGCGTGTCGGCCGGCCTGATCGAGGCGCACGAGCACCAGATGGTGCGCAATGTGTTCCACCTCGACGACCGGCCGCTGACCTCGATGATGACGCCGCGCAGCGACATCGTCTGGCTCGACGACAGCCTCACGGCGGCGCAGGCGCTGGCCCACATCCAGGCGCTGACGCCCCAGCAGCAGCACTCCTGGTACCCGGTGTGCCGCGAGGGCCTGGCCCAGGTGCAGGGCGTGATCAGCCTGGCCCAGCTGCTGAGCCTGCCGCGCCACGAAGCGCGCCCGATCGAGCACTTTGCGCGCGCGGCCGACTTCGTGCCCGAAACCCTCAGCGGCATGGAGCTGCTCGAACGCCTGCGCGACCAGAGCAGCCGCATGGTGTTTGTGGTGGACGAATACGGCGAGGTGCAGGGCCTGGTGACGCCGCTCGATCTGCTCGAGGCCATCACCGGCGAACTCAAGCCCGACGCACAGACCGAGGCCTGGGCCACGCCGCGCGAGGACGGCTCCTGGCTGCTCGATGGCCTGATGCCCGTGACCGAACTCAAGGCCCGCCTCGCGCTCGAGGCCCTGCCCGATGAAGAGCGCGGGCGCTACAACACCCTGGCCGGCCTGCTGCTGTTTGTGCTGGGCCGCCTGCCGCACACCGGTGAACGGGTGCGGCTGGAGGGCTGGGAGTTTGAAATCGTGGACATGGATGGCCGGCGCATCGACAAAATCCTGGCGAGTCCGAGACCGGCGCCGAATGAAACGGTTTCTGGATATTCAGGCTCTTAAAGGTTTTTGTTTTTATTATCAATTTGGCCGCGTCGATTATTTTCTTTCAGATAATCCTTTTCTGATATTATTCGCGCCACATTGATTCATTCACAGGAGAAAATCCATGTCCCAATCGCTCAAGGATTTGCTGCAGCAGCGCGAAGCCCTCGAAAAAGCCATCACCGAAGCCCGCCAAAATGAAATCGCGTCCGCCGTGACCAAGGTGCGCGAAATCGTCGCCGAATATGGCCTGACCGCGCAGGACATTTTCCCGGGCCGTGCTGGCAAATCGGCCGGCGCCAAGGCCGCCAGCAAGGTCGCCGCCAAATACCGCGACCCCGCCACCGGCCAGACCTGGACCGGCCGCGGCAAAGCCCCGAAATGGATCGAAGGCAAAGACCGCGCGCAGTTTCAAATCGCCTGAGCCTGCCCGGCACCGAACGAACCCCGCCCCGGCGGGGTTTTTTCATGGGCGCGGCCCTGCCCGAAGACCGGTCCGCCGCTTGTGGATAATCACCGCATGCACGACGAAGTCAATCCGCGCCACTGGTACCTCGCCTACACCAAACCCCGGCAAGAAGAGATTGCCCGGCTCAACCTCGACAACCAGGGCTTTCAGACCTATTTGCCGCTGTACAAGAAATTCAAGAAAACCGAGCAGGGGCCGGTCAGCGTGTTCGAGCCCATGTTTGCGCGCTATTTGTTTTTCAAACCGGGGCGGCCCGAACAAAGCATTTCGACCGTGCGCAGCACCAAGGGCGTGACCACGCTGGTGCGCTTTGGTTTCGAGCCGGCGGTGATCGACGAGGAACTGCTGCGCCGCATCCGCCAGATCGAGCAAGACCGCGACCACGCCACCCTGCTTGAACTCAGCCGCCTCAAGCCCGGTCAGACGGTGCGCCTGCAGCACACCGCCCTGCAGGGCGTCGAGGGCTTGGTGCAAAGCGTTTCGAGCAAGCGCGTGGCGGTGCTGCTTGAAATTTTGGGCAGCCCGGTGGTGGTGCAGCTCGAACACCACCAGGTCGAGCTGCAGGAGCCCTGAGGGCGCTTCAGTCCTGGCCCTCGGTCAGCGTGTCGAGCTGAAAGCGGCCGCTGCGGTCCCACAACCAGACGTCGGTGTAGGTCACCTTGGCCAGGTTTTTCGGCGCAGGGAAGGGCGCGGCCGCGCGCACCATCTGCTCGATCTCGGCCACCACCTCGGGCGCGTGCCGCGGTGCGCGTGTCCAGCGCAGCGCCTGCACCTGGCCGCTGCGGTCGATCTCGACATCGAGCACACCCACCGCGTAGAGCATGGGCGGCAAGCGCCCCGCGTAGATGCGCGCGGCCTGCCGCGCATACAGGTGGCGCGCCGCATCCTGGCGGTAGGCCTTGTCGTTGCGCGCGGCCGAAGCGGCGGGGCGCGCCGGCGCGGGCCGGGCCTGGCGGGTCGCCTCGGCCTCGCCCTCACTGGCGCCGGGGCCGGCGCTGGGCGCGGGCGCTGTGCTGCAACCGGGCAGCCCGCCCAGGCACAAGGCCAGCGCCAGGCCCAGCGGCGTTCGAAAAGCGGTCCAGTTCATGGGTGTCTTCCTGCAGGCATACTCGGCCCTCCGGGAGCCCGCATTGTGGCACCCGCGCACCGCTTTCCATGACCCTGAATACCCACCCCCACCCCCTGCTGCCGCTGGGGCTGGCCCTGCAGCGGCTCGCGCACGCGCCGGGCGTGCTGGTCACCGTGCTGGGCACGCAAGGCTCGGTGCCGCGCGCCAGCGGCACCCGCATGCTGGTGCTGGCCGACGGCGTGGCCGCGACCATTGGCGGCGGCCACCTCGAATTCCAGGCCATCGCGCATGCGCGCGAGCTGCTCGCGGGCCGCAGCGTGGCGCTGCAGCTGCGCCAGGTGCTCGGGCCCAGCCTGGGCCAGTGCTGCGGCGGTGCGCTCGAGCTCGGCTTCGAGCGCGTGGGCGCGGCCGACGCCGCGCGCGTGGCCGCGCTGCTGCAGCCCGCGCGCGCACCGCTGGCGCTGTTTGGCGGCGGCCATGTGGGCCGCGCCCTGGTGCGCACGCTGGCGCCACTGCCCTTTGCGGTGCGCTGGATCGACAGCCGCGACGAAATCTTTCCGGCCGACCTGCCCGAAGGCGTGGTCTGCGAACACTCGAGCCCGGTGCAGGCCGCGGTGGCCGACCTGGCGCCCGGCAGCCGCGTGCTCATCATGAGCTTCAGCCACGCCGAAGACCTGGACATCGTGATCGCCTGCCTGCGCCGCCTGCGCGAACAGCGCGACCTGCCCTTTGTCGGCCTGATCGGCAGCCGCACCAAGTGGGCCACCTTTCGCCACCGGCTCGAAGAGCGCGGCTTTGGGCCCGAAGAGCTCGCGCGCATCACCTGCCCGATCGGTGTGCCCGGCATCGCCGGCAAGGAGCCCGAGGTGATCGCGGTGGCCGTGGCCGCGCAGCTGCTGCAGCACGCGGGCTGAGCCCAAAGCCCTGGCCCTACCTTTGGATAGGGGTGACAAGCCAGGCGCTGGATTTGAGAATGGGTTTCCCACTGACCGCTCCTGCCTTGTGCGAAAGGAAACCCCATGGACACCACCACCACCCAAGCCGCCATTGGCGCCCTCAACCGCATCCTCGAGTCCGAGCTCGCGGGTGTCGTCAAGTACACCCACTACGCGCTCATGGTGTACGGCTACAACCGCATCCCCATCGTCTCCTGGTTCAAGGCCAATGCCGACGAAAGCCTGGCGCACGCCCACCGGGCCGGTGAACTGGTCACCCTGCTGGGCGGCCACCCCTCGCTCAAAATCGGCCCGCTGCTCGAAACCGAGCGGCACGACATTGGCGACATCCTGCGCGAAAGCCTGGCCCACGAGCAGGCCGCTCTGGCGCTTTATCACCAGTTGCTGCAGATCGCCCAGGGCCAGTCGGTGCTGCTCGAAGAGTACGCGCGCGAGTTGATCGTGGCGGAGGAAATGCACCTCGACGAAGTCAACAAAATGCTGCGCCGTCCCGGTGAAACCGACCCGTTCCAGGGCTGAGGACCCACCACGGTCGGCTGGATTTGCCGACAAAAAGTGTATACACTTCGGTGCACTGGTCGCAGCGGCGCCCACACCGGCCTGGCCCGGTGCAGGGAACGCGACCGCTTGACTGCCCACAGAGCCCGCAGTGGTGAGCAGTCCGGAGCACCCCCTGATGGAAGCTTATCTGCTCGACTGGGCCAACCTGCTGCTGCGTTGGCTGCACGTCATCACCGCCATCGCCTGGATCGGATCGTCGTTTTACTTCGTCTTCCTCGACAACAACCTGCAGCGCCCGACCTCGCCCGACCTGCTCGAAAAAGGCGTGGACGGCGCCATGTGGGCGGTGCACGGCGGCGGTTTTTACAACCCGCAGAAGTACATGGTCGCGCCCAAGAAGATCCACACCAAGCTGCATTGGTTCTATTGGGAAAGCTACTCGACCTGGCTGTCTGGCTTTGCCCTCTTCACGGTGCTCTACCTCTGGAACGCGGGCACCTTTTTGGTTGACAAATCGCTGATGGACTGGGCGCCCGCCACCGCCGGCCTGGCCGCCGTGGGTTTTCTGGTCGCCTTCTGGTTTGTTTACGACGCGGTGTGCCGCCTGTTTGGCTTCAAGAAAAACGGCGAACTCATCGTCGCCGGCCTGATGATCGTGGTGGTGGCCTTTTCGTGCTGGCTGGCCAACCAGCTCTTTGCCGGCCGCGCCGCCTTCTTGCTGGTGGGCGCCATGATCGCCACCGCCATGAGCGCCAACGTGTTCTTCTGGATCATCCCCGGCCAGCGCAAGGTGGTGGCCGCCATGACCAGCGGCGAAAAATACGACGCGGCCGCCCTGGCCATCCACGGCAAGCGTGGCAAGCAGCGCAGCGTGCACAACACCTACTTCACGCTGCCCGTCATCTTCGCGATGCTGAGCAACCACTACAGCTTTCTCTACACGCACGAGCAGCGTTGGGTCTTGCTGTTCGTGATGATGTTCGCTGGCGCCCTGATCCGCCAGTTCTTTGTGCAGCGCCACGCCTACCACCTGGGCCGCGCCCGAAACCCCTGGCCCTTTGCGGCCGTGGGCACGGTGCTGATCCTGGCCGTCATCGTCGCCCTCAAGCCCGCGGCCGTGGCCGCGCCCAGCGCCAGCGCCGCGCCGGTCAGCTTCGCCCAAGTCCAGCCGGTGCTCGCGCAGCGCTGCTACATATGCCACGGCGAAGCCGCGCAGATGAAAGGCATCCGCCTCGACCAGAGCGATGCCGTGCGTACCCATGCGCAAGGCATCTACCAGCAGGTGGCGGTGACGCGCCAGATGCCCATGAACAACGCCACGCAAATCACCGAAGACGAGCGCCAGCTGATCGCCCGCTGGTACAGCGCTGGCGCCAAAACCGAGTAATACGCAAAGCTTGGTACCTTGGTGCTGCCGTTATGTTGTCGTGATTGACAACACCCAGCCATGTTGGCATTATTGTCAACATGGCGGCACAGCTCATATCCCGATTCAAAGATGTCGCGCCCGACGGTGCGATCATGGAGTGGGTTGTTTGGCGCGTGCCGGAACCCGTGCCGCCTACCGATCACGGGTACAAGTACCGCGCTGTCTACATCGTCGATGGGCAAAGAGTGGTCGGATTTGACAACGAGCGTGGCAAAGGCGATCACTGTCATCTCGATGGGCATGAGTTGCCTTATGAGTTTCGAGGCATAGAGCAGCTGGTCGAAGACTTCATTGCCGCAGTGGAGTCACGAAGGAGGGCATCATGAGTGCGCGTTATCTGACAATCACTTTGCAGCCGGACTGGAAGGGCGCCTTGAGGGCTGCTGCCATGGCCAGTCAGCAAAAAATCTACCAGGGCGAAGTGCTCAACTTTGAAACCCCAGCGCAATTTTTCAGTCAGCTTTCAGACAAACGCTGGGAGCTTGTTCGCAAGGCACAGGGCAAAGGCCCGATGTCCATCCGCGAACTGGCCAGAGTCGTTGGCCGTGATGTCAAACGCGTGCATGAAGACGTGGTCATCTTGACGCAGCTGGGTTTGCTTGAGCGCACAGAGGACGCAGGGGTCGTGTGCCCTTACGCATCCATGCACATCGACATGCACCTCCAGGCGGCCTGATGAACGCTACCGAGCAAATGAGTTTGGGGTTTGACAGCGCACCGCAAGATGTCGCTAAAGCACCCGATAAACCCGCTGCTGTCAAAGCGTCCAAGCAATCCTTTAAACCCGTCACGCAAAACCTTGTCAGCACGACCGCGATCCTCTCCCACGACGCCATGGCCCAGGCGCTCGACGCGCACCCCGACTACAAAGTCCTGCGCCGCCTGGTGCCGCGGGGCGACTGGGGCCCGGTGCCCGCCAGCGGCACCTGCCGCGTGATGGTGCTCGACACCGAAACCACCGGCCTGGACGCGCGCAGCGAGCGCATCATCGAGCTGGCCATGCTCTCGGTCGAGGTGGACACGGCCAGCGGCCAGCCCGTGGGCCCCGTCACCACTTACGAATCCTTCGAAGACCCGGGCAAGCCCATTCCCGCGCTGATCACCGGCATCACCGGCATCGACGACGCCATGGTGCGCGGCCAGCGCATCGACGAGGCGCGCGTGGCCGAACTGGTGCAGGCGGCCGACCTCATCGTGGCCCACAACGCCGGCTTTGACCGGCCCTTCGTCGAGGCACGCCTGCCGGTGTTTGCCAGCAAGGCCTGGAACTGCTCGTTCGCCGGCATCGACTGGAAGGGGCAGGGCAGTGGCTCGGCCAAGCTCGAATTCCTGGCGCACGAGCGCGGCTGGTTTTACGACGCCCACCGCGCCCTGGTCGACTGCCATGCGCTCTTGCAGGTGCTGGCCGCGCCGCTCAAAGGCGGCGCCAGCGGCCTGGCCTGCCTGATCGAGGGCGCGCGCCGCACCCGCTACAAGCTGCGCGCCACCGGCGCGCCCTTTGAGGCCAAAGACGCACTCAAGGCCCGAGGCTACCGCTGGGACAACGAGCAGCGCGTCTGGTGGACCAGCCTCGCGGGCGACGAGGCCTTGCAGGCCGAAGCCCAGTGGCTCAAGGCCCAGGTCTATGCGGGCCGCAGCGCTCAGGTGCAGCTCGAGGCGCAGTCGGCGCTGGAGCAGTTCTCCACCCGCGCGGGCACTGTTCAGGCGCTGCCCCTCTAACATGCCGCCCACCCGCCGCCAGACCCACCGACAGCGCCTGTGGCGTGTGTGTGTCTGGGGGGCGCTGCTGCTGGGGCTGAGCGCCTGCTCCAGCCAGTCGCGCAAGACCTCGGTCAACCTGGACCCCACGCACCCGCGCTACGCCAGCCGCGAGTGCCAAATGGCCATGAGCCGAGCCCAGCTGCACGACACCCTCAAGCAGTCGCGCCTGATGGCCAGCCCGGTGGCGGTGCTGCTGACGGGTGGCGCCTGGTTCCTGCCGGTGCTCGCCGTCAATGCGGGGCTGGACGCCGCAGACCACCTCGAGGCCTCCGACATCTCGGTCGACTGCGGCGGCCCCGAAACCCCCAACGCCACCATTGCCAAAGACGTGTTCATGGGCGTGGGCTTTGGTCTGGGCGTGGGCAAGTGATGACGGGCCCTTGCCCACCATGCCCAAACTTGTCGCAAGTCAAGAATGTGTCCGGCGGTGAATCCATAAGGGTTCAAAAAGTGGCAAATCTCAGCGGGTAACCGCCGGATTGATTATAAAAAATACATAAAATGGTGCCTGTTCGCCTCTGCAAAGGCGAGCTTCGCGGGTGCCTCCAAAGCGCTTCGCTAACATAGCAAGCTTGCCCACGGCCCATTCAGCGCAGCGGGCATTGCGGTAGCCTGCCCGGCCTTTTTTTCTGATCGGCTTATGACCCTCTATTTCCCCCGTTTTCACCGTCTGCTCGGGGCCACAGCCCTGGCCCTGGCCGCTTGGGCCGCCGTCTCGGTTTCTGCGCAAACCTTGCCTGCAGGCGCCGCGCAACTGCTGCAGTCGGCCGGCGCCGGCGGCCTGGGGCTGGGCTTGGGGGCCTTGCCCGCCGGCGGGCTGAGCCTGGGCAGTTCGGCCGCGCCCACCATCGGCCAGTGGCCCGACCTGGGGGCGGAAGACAGCGCCAACACCAGCCTTGCCGGCCCCAACGACCCCAGCCGCCAGACGCTGCGCAAACCGCAGGCACCCACCCAGTTTCAGCGCTTTGTGCAAGAAAGCACGGGGCGCCTGCTGCCCTACTTTGGCATGGAGTTGTTTGAGCGTGCCTTGCCCTACACCAGCCAGCCCTCGTCGGCCACGCCCGCGCCGGCCGACTATGTGCTGGGCACCGGCGACCAGGTGCGCGTGCGCCTGTGGGGCGCGGTGGAAACCTTCAGCACCCAAACGGTGGACCGCAACGGCATCATCACCCTGCCCAAGATCGGCTCGATCGCGCTGGCCGGTGTGCCGGTCAAAAACCTCGAAAACGTCATCCGCGATCACGTCGCCAAGGTCTACACCAACGTCCAGGTCGACGCCTCGCTGGGCAAGCTGCGTGGCGTCACGGTGTATGTGGTGGGCCATGCGCAGGCGCCGGGCACCTACAACCTCACCAGCCTCTCGACCCTGGTCAACGCGGTGTTTGCCAGCGGCGGCCCGAGCGCCAATGGCAGCATGCGCAGCATCGCGCTCAAGCGCGGCGGCAAAACCGTGGGCACGCTGGACCTGTACGCCTTTATCGCCAAGGGCGACAAAAGCCAGGACCTGCCCCTGCAGCCTGGTGACGTGATCAGCATCCCCGCCGCCGGCCCACGCGTGGCCATCACCGGCGCCACCGACCACGCCGCCATTTACGAACTCAAGGACGGCACCACGGTGCAAGAGGTGCTGGCCATCGGCGGTGGCGTGCCCGCCCTGGCCAACCCCCAAAAAGCGCTGATCGAGCGCATCGACACCGCCAAACCCAGCGCCCCGCGCCAGGTGCACAGCCTCACCCTGCATGCCGAGGCGCTGGCCCAGCCCATGCGCGACGGCGATATCCTCACGCTCTTGCCCATCAGCCCGGCCTTTGGCAACGCCGTCACGCTGCAAGGCGCCGTGGCGCAGCCGCTGCGCCACGCCTGGTTTGCCGGCATGCGCGTGTCCGACCTGATTCCCGACCGCGAAGCGCTGATCAGCCCCGACTTTTACAAGCGCCGCAACCAGCTGGTGCAAAACCGCATCGCCACGCTGCGCGCCCAAGGCTTCACACCCGAGCAAATCCAGGCGCTGCAGCGCGCCGAGCAGTTGCCCGAAGACATGGCGCTGGCCACCGAGCTCATCACGCGCAACCCCTTGCCGCCTCAGCCGGCCGCCGGGCCCGATGGCAAGCCCGCTGCGGGCCGCAGCCCAGCCGCCAACCCGTTGGCCGCCGCACCCAATGCGGCCACAGGCAGTAACCCGGCCAACACCCTGAACGAGCAAGAGCTGCTGGCCATTCGCGAGCGCCAGGAGCAGGCCCGCAACCCGGTCGAGCGGGTGCGCGGCTTTGCCGAGCAAATCAATTGGGAATACGCCGTCATCCAGCGCCTGAACAAGGCCGAGCTCAAGACCGAGCTGATCCCCTTCAACCTGGCCAAGGCCGTGGTCGACAAAGACCCTGCGCACAACCTGCAGCTGCAGGCCGACGACGTGGTCACCATCATGAGCAGCGCCGACCTGCGCCTGCCCGTGGCCAAGCAGACCCGTTTGATCCGCCTCGAAGGCGAGGTGGCTTCGCCCGGCGTCTACCAGGCGCTGCCGGGGGAGAGCATTGCGCAACTCATCGAGCGCGCGGGCGGCCTCACGGCGCACGCTTACCTGTACGGTATCGAGTTCACCCGCGAAAGCGTGCGCAAGCAGCAGCAGCAAAACCTGGACCAGCTGATCCGGCGCCTCGAAGCCCAGATGCAAAGCGCCAGCGCCACACTGACGGCCAACCTGACGGGCGAGCGCGCCCTGCAGGCCAATGCCCTGCAACAGCAACAGCAGCAGCAAATGCAGTCTCAGATCAACCGCCTCAAAACCCTGCGCAGCAAGGGCCGCGTGGCGCTGGAGCTGGACACCTCGGTCAGCAAGCTGAGCGACATTCCCGCGCTGCCCTTGGAAGACGGCGACGCCATCCTGATTCCCAGCCAGCCCGCCTTCGTGTCGGCGGCCGGCAGCGTCAACAACGAAAACGTCATCATCTACAAGCCCGGCAAGACCGTGGGCGACGTCATCAAGTCCGCCGGCCTGACCGAAGACGCCGAAGCCAGCCAAGCCTTTGTGCTGCGCGCCGACGGCAGTGTGCTCAGCCGCAGTGGCCGAAGCTGGTTCAGCAGTTTCGAGGGCGCCAAGATCATGCCCGGCGACACCCTGGTCGTGCCCCCCAAGGTCGACCGCGAGAGCACCTACAACTTTGTTGTTCGCGGCCTGCGTGACTGGTCGCAGATTCTCAGCAACTTCGGCCTGGCCGCAGCCGCCATCAAGACCCTGCGCAACTGACGCGAGGCCACCCACATGACCGATACCGCCCAAGCCTTCCCCGAAGACGACGAAATCAGCCTGCTCGATCTGCTGCAAACCGTGGTCGACAACCTGCGCCTGCTGGTGCTCGGCCCCCTGGCCGTGGGCCTGGCGGCCCTGGGCATCAGCTTTCTGATTCCGCCCACCTTCACCGCCAAAACCCAGTTCCTGCCGCCTCAGCAGCAGCAAAGCAGTGCCGCCAGCCTGCTGCAAAGCCTGGGCTCGCTTGGCGGGCTGGCGGGCGCTGCCACCGGCATCAAGAACCCTGCCGACCAGTACATCGCCTACCTCAAAAGCGTCACTTTGCAGGACGCCTTGGTCGAGCGCTTCAAGCTGCAAGAGCGTTACAACACCAAGACCAAAACCGACACACGCCAGGCCCTGACGGGCGTTGCGCGCACCACTTCCGGTAAAGATGGTCTGATGTCCCTCGAGGTCGACGACAAGGACCCTCAGTTCGCCGCCGACCTGGCCAATGCCCACGTCGAAGAACTGAGCAAGCTGCTGGGCCGCTTGGCCGTCACCGAAGCGCAGCAGCGACGCCTTTTTTTTGAAAAACAGCTCCAGCGCAGCAAGGACAATATGGTTGCCGCCGAGCTGGCCCTGCGCGCCACAGGCGTGTCGGACGCGGTGCTCAAATCCTCACCCGCCTCGGCCGTGTCTGCTGTGGCCACCATCAAAGCGCAAATCACTGCGCAAGAAGTCAAGCTGGGCAGCATGCGCAGCTACCTGGCCGAAAGCGCCCCAGAGTTTCGCCAGGCCATGGCAGAGCTTGCCAACCTGCGCAACCAGCTGGCCAAGCAGGAAAAAGACGAACCCGCCCAGATCAAAAACACCGAAGGCGACTACATCAGCAAGTACCGCGAGTTCAAGTACCAAGAGACCCTGTTCGAACTCTTTGCCAAGCAGTACGAAGTGGCCCGCGTGGACGAAGCGCGCGAGGGCGCTGTTATTCAGGTGCTCGACCCTGCTCAACCGCCCGAGCGCAAGAGCAAACCCAAAAAGGCCCTGATCGCCATCATCGCCACGCTGGCCACTGGCTTTGCGCTCCTGCTGTTCGTGTTCGTTCGCCAGGCCCTGCGCAATGCGGGTGATGATGCTGAGTCGGCAGGCAAGCTCGTGCAACTTAAGGCCTCCTGGCGCCGTGCGCTGGGCAGGGCCTGAATATGGCCTGAGCAGGGTAGGGCAGGCATTAGCCCGATATTGGGGTTTAGCTGGTTTTGCCCTTTGACTAAAGCAATAATAATTTATTAAAAAATTTGTAAATTAAATTCTTTAGGAATATTTTTTTGAGTTTTTCCTCGGCATCCATAACCCCTGTCGTGCTCTGCGGAGGCTCTGGGACTAGGCTTTGGCCGCTCAGCCGTAAGCTGTTCCCTAAGCAGTTTGTGCCCCTCATTGGTAACAAGAGCCTTCTGCAACTCACGCTAGAGCGGGTTTCGTTGCTTAGCCAGAGTGTTATTTGTGTTGCGTCTGAAGACCACCGTTTTCTGGTGTCCGAAGCTATGCAAGCCGTCAAGGTGCAGGGCACCGTCTTGCTGGAGCCCATTGCTCGCAACACCGCTGCCGCGATGACCATTGCGGCCTTGGTATCTCAGCCCTCAGACCTGCTGCTTTTCTGCCCGTCAGACCACCACATCCCAGATGCTGCTGCCTTTGCGCAAGTCGTCAAACAAGGTCTTGCCGCAGCGCAAGAGGGCGCCATCGTGACCTTTGGCATCTCGCCTACCTTTCCCAGCACCGCTTACGGCTACATCCGCCAAGGCAGCGCCCGGCCAGACGGCGCATTCAATGTCGAAGGCTTCTCAGAAAAGCCACCCCAGGCCATTGCCGAGGCCTTGCTGCTATCAGGCGGTGCCCTCTGGAACGCTGGTATTTTTTTGTGCTCTGCCCAAACCCTGCTCAGTGCCCTAGGTCAACATGCTCCCGACATCATGCAAGCCTGCCGGCTTGCCATGCAAGCCGCCGTTCGTGACGGCAGCTTTGTGCGACCGCAAGCGCAAGCGTTTGAAGCCTGCCGCTCAGAGAGCATTGACTACGCCGTCATGGAGCACTATGCCAACGTGGTCATGCTGCCATTTGCTGGCGCCTGGAGCGACGTCGGCAGTTGGAATGCTGTGGCAGACCTCACCCCAGCAGACGCTCAAGGTAATCGCCTACAAGGCCAAGGCTTTGCGCTGGAAGCCAGTAACACATTTGTGCATGCGCCCTGCCGTCCGGTGGTGGTTTTGGGAACGCAAGACCTGTTGGTCATCGATACCCCAGACGCTTTGCTGGTATCGGCCAGTAGCCATGTCGAGCAGGTTAAGCAAGTGGTAGCACGCCTGGACGCAGAAAATATATCGCAATCAGTCCAGCACCGCAAAGTCGCCCGCCCCTGGGGTACCTATGACATTCTGGACCTGGGGGAGAGGCATCAAGTCAAGCGTATTACGGTGTCCCCGGGCGCAAAGCTCAGTCTGCAAATGCACCATCACCGCGCAGAGCACTGGGTCGTGGTTAAGGGTACGGCCCTTATCACCAGGGGCAGAGAGCAAATTCTGTTGACAGAAAACCAAAGCGCTTATATCCCACAGGGAGTCAAGCATCGATTGGAAAACCCCGGAATGACCGACCTAGAGTTGATTGAGGTGCAGTCGGGTAGCTACTTGGGCGAAGACGACATTGTGCGTTTTGAAGATACCTATGG
>JACCDW011426592.1_pt1 | contig 17098 bp, 15 predicted proteins | sample 7449781 | NCBI WGS metagenome assembly JACCDW01 (sample SAMN15323449, study PRJNA562643) | freshwater metagenome | isolation source: river surface water | place: USA:Blue River Watershed | collected 2017-08-18
AGAGTTTGGCGGCGAACGGGGCCGCGATGATGCCGCCGAGGATTAGCCCGGCGATAATTTTAAGGTTCTCCAATTTAAGAAAAATAAAGAAGGTAACGGTTTGGCTGAGGGTCACAAAAAACTCCGCCAGATTGACGGAGCCGATGACGTAGCGGGGTTGGTGACCTTTGGCCAGAAGGGTGGAAGTCACAATCGGTCCCCAGCCGCCTCCGCCGACCGCGTCTAAAAATCCGCCGGTCGCAGCTAGGGGAACGGCTTTGGTGGGTTCGGTCCCGATGGCGATGGGTTTATGGTTGGAGCGCCAAAGGATGTAGGCCCCCATGACTATCAGATAGGCGCTGATCCAGGGCTTCAGTTTGTCCCCTGGGAAATGGGAGAGAATGTACGCCCCGGTCACGCCACCCACGACCCCGGGAATGGCAATTTCCCAAAACAGGGCGCGGTTGACGTTTTGGTGGAAGAGATGACTCACCCCACTGACTCCCGTGGTGAAAATTTCTGAAACTTTGACGCTGTAGCTAACCATGGCCGGGGCGACCCCCAGCGTGAGGAGAAAGGTGGAGCAGGTCACCCCGTAGGCCATCCCCAAGGCGCCGTCGACGAGTTGGCCCACCAGCCCCACCAGCATGGCTGTGACAAGAATCGGCATAGGGCGTTTAGCGTACGGAAAGGGCCGGGAGGGAGGAAGGATTTTGGGCGGGTGATTGTCTGCGGGGAGGGGGGCGAGCTAGGGTGAAGTTGTGAAGACCGTGGAGGTTCTGAATCCCTATGACGGGAAAAAAGTCGGGGAAGTTCCCGTGCAAGACCGTGCCGAGGTGCAAAAGCGGATCGACCAGGCCGCGGCGGTCTTCGCGGATCGGAGCCGATGGCTGAATGTTCCCCAGCGAATTGAGATTCTGGAGAAATTTCAGAAACTGCTCGAGGCCAATCAGGAAAAAATCATCCAGCAGTCCTTGGCAGAAGGGGGTAAGCCTCTCGTCGACACCAAGGTGGAGATGGCGCGGGCGATCAACGGGGTGCGCGTGGCAATTGAGGCCATTCCGCATCTGCACGGCCGGGAAATTCCCATGCGGCTGAATGCCGCCTCGATGCACCGGATGGCCTACACCTATCGCGAACCCGGCGGACTGCTCACGGCCATCAGCGCCTTCAACCATCCCATCAATCTGATCATCCATCAGGTGATTCCGGCGGTGGCCACGGGCTGCCCGATTGTGGTGAAACCGGCCACCAAGACGCCGCTTTCCTGTCTAACCCTGGTGGATCTGCTGCACCAGGCGGGTCTGCCCAAGGAGTGGTGTCAGGCGGTGGTGTGCGCCAACGTCGAGGCGGAACTGTTGGTGACGGATCCCCGGCTGAGTTTCTTCAGCTTTATTGGGTCTGGCCGCGTGGGGTGGGCCCTGCGGTCCAAATTGGCCGCGGGAGCGAACTGCGCGTTGGAGCATGGCGGTGTAGCCCCGGTGATTCTGGAGGCCGATGCCAACCTGGACGATGCCCGCCCGCTTTTGGTGAAAGCCGGGTTTTACCATGCAGGGCAAGTTTGCGTTTCGGTCCAACGGATTTATGCACACCGGTCCATCGCGGAGGGGCTGGCCCAAAAGATCGCGGACAAAGCCGCGAAACTGGTGGTGGGCGACCCAGCGGATCCCAAAACGGAGATTGGGCCTTTGATTTCCCATACGGAAAACGACCGGGTCGCAGCTTGGGTGGATGAGGCGGTTAAGAAAGGAGCCAAGTTGCTGTGTGGCGGCAAGAAGATCTCGGCCAGTTGCTATGCCCCCACGGTCCTATGGAACCCGCCGGAGGACGCCAAAGTCTCCTGCGATGAGGTGTTTGGGCCGGTGGTGTGCGTGTATTCCTACGACAAACCCGAAGAAGCGGTGAAGCGGGCCAATGCTCTACCGGTCTGTTTTCAGGCAGCTGTCTTTACGCGGGACATCGATCGCGCCTTTTATTATGTGCGGAATCTGCAGGCTACGGCGGTGATGGTGAACGATCACACGGCCTTCCGGGTGGACTGGATGCCGTTTGGCGGAAGGATGCAGTCGGGTCTCGGGATGGGCGGGATCCCGCGAAGCATGGAAGATATGACTGCGGAAAAGATGTTTGTGATCCGAACGTCAGCCTGATTTTGACCTCTGAACCCAGACAAAGAAAACGGGGAGGGATTCGGTGGCGGCTATTTTTCGCGACCTGAGGACGCGGAGACTTTCAGGGCGACACCGCCGCGGGCGGCAAACTCGCCGGTGACAACGGCGTGGCGGGGGGCCAGGGCGCGGACGAGATCATCGAGGATCCGGTTGGTGACGGCCTCGGCAAAGGAGCCGACATTGCGGAAGGAGTGAAGATAGAGTTTGAGAGATTTGCTTTCCACGCACCGGCGGTTGGGAGTGTAACGGATGGTGATGGTGGCAAAGTCCGGCTGGCCGGTGACCGGGCAGAGGGAGGTGAACTCATGGGTGGAGAAGACAATTTCGTAGGGACGGCCAGGCTTTGGATTCGGAAAGGTTTCCAAGCGAGCCCGGGAAGGATTGCTGGGAACGGGAGTTTTGGTGCCAAGAGCGCGTAAGGCCATAAAGCAGTCTAACCGATCCGTGATTTTGGAAAAGCCGCCGGTTGGCGTGACGGATGAAGCCGGGGAGTCCTAAGATCTGCCATGGATCTGTGGATATTGGTGGTGGGGGTGGGTTTGGTGGCATTTCTTTATTCCTCCATCGGTCATGCGGGTGCTTCGGGTTACATCGCGGTGATGGCGCTTTGCTCGGTGCCCGCGGTGCAGATCAAGCCGATCGCCCTGGCGCTTAATATCGCCGTCTCGGTCTTGGCTTCCTGGAATTTCTACCGGGCGGGCCACCTAAACCAGAAACTTCTCATTCCCTTGGTGCTTGGGTCGGTTCCCATGGCCTTTCTTGGCGGATATCTCAAGCTTCCTGCCCAGTGGTTTCAGCTGTTGGTGGGGCTGGTTCTTTGGTTCTCGGCTTATCGGCTCTGGTTGAGTGCAAGGGTAGAAAGAAATGGCCATCCGCCAGGCCGGGTTGTCTTGGCAGGGACTGGGGCAGGCTTGGGGTTCCTGGCCGGCCTTACCGGGACAGGTGGGGGAATTTTTTTGACGCCTTGGATGCTCTGGCAAGGATGGGCCACGACCAAAACCGTGGCTGCCGTCTCTGCCCTTTTTATTTTCTGCAATTCCGTGGCCGGTTTGGCCGGCCACTTCACCGCGGCGCAGAATTTCCCGTCCTTTGGGCTTTGGCTTTTGCCGGTGGTGGTGGGAGCAGGCTGGCTCGGATCCTGGTTGGGAAGCCGGCGGTATTCGCCCTTCTGGATCCGGCGTCTGCTGGCGGTCGTCCTAATGATCGCCGGGATGAAGCTGATCTTTATTCCGTAAGATGTTTGAGGCACTCCCGGATCGCAGGGAGCAAAGGGGGCAAGCATTCCGCCATGGCTTTGGGATTCCCCGGAAAGTTGATGAGCAGGCTCCGACCCGCCACTCCGGCCACGGCCCGGGAGAGGATCGCGGTGGGGGCTTTGGCGAAACTGGTCCAACGCTGGGCTTCGGCCAGCCCCGGTAGTTCTTTTTCCAGCACGAACCGCGTTGCCTCAGGGGTGACATCCCGGCCCATCGGCCCGGTGCCACCCGTGGTCAGGATCAGGGGAATTTCGTGCTGAATCCATTGCCGAAGGGCCGCGGCGATCTGTTCTTTTTCATCCGGCACAATGGCGGACGACCAGGAAATTGAATCTTTCCAAAGGGAGTTGAAGACCCGTTCCAGTTCCGGGCCTCCCAGATCCTGATAGGTTCCCGCATGGGCGCGGTCACTGACCGTCAGACGGGCGGCGCGGAGTGGAGTCAGGACTTCTCCTTTTGGAGAAGCCGAATATTCCGGATCTTCATGGTACGGTCGACGCCCTTGAGCATGTCATAAAGGGTGAGGGCGGCGACGGAGACAGCGGTAAGTGCCTCCATTTCCACGCCGGTGCGGGCATGAACGCGAACCTCAGCCTCGATCCGGATCCGGTCGCGCCCGGGGGTAAGTTCAATTTGCACGGAATCAAGCGGCAGGGGATGACACAAGGGAATCAACCCGGAGGTTTGTTTGGCGGCCTGAATGCCGGCGAGCCGGGCGGCGGCAAGGACGTCGCCCTTCGGGGTTTTGCCCGCGCGGAGAAGCCGGAGGGTCGCCGGGGCACAACTCAACTCCCCGGTGGCCACGGCGCGGCGATGTACGGGAATTTTCAACCCCACATTTACCATCTGGGCCCGCCCGCGGGCATCGAGATGACTGAGACGTTTCAAGGGGAGATAGTGGGCAGAACCTGTGCCGGCGAGCGAGCCTGCTGTCCGGCAGGCACCCGGATTAAACAGTCGGCGGTGGCTAAACAGGTGAGATCGGAGGAGTCGCTCCACGGAAGAGCCCGCACCAGGCATCGGCCATTTTGCGGCTCCATCCGGCCCGGCCACCAGGTCTCCCGGGAATCCGAGCGAATGATATCTTCATCCAGAAGAGCCGCTTCGTAGGATGGAGCCGGGGACAATCCCGACCACCTGCGTAAAACCCTCCGGACAAAAAGATGGTAGCAGACGAAGTGGGACAGAGGGTTGCCCGGAAGGCCAAACGCAAGGACCTTGTCCTTTTGCGCCACAATCAGCGGTTTGCCTGGCTTCACCCGCACCTGGCGGACGTGGATTTGAAAACCCAACTCCTCCAAGACGGAAGCGGTATGGTCCTGGTCTCCTACACTGGAGGCTCCGCTGATCAGAAGAAGATGGGGAGATTCGGTCATGGCCTCGCGAAGAGCGGCAAGAAAAGCATGCCGGTCGTCGCCAACTCTTTTTTGCCAGACTGTCTGGGCGGGAAAGGAAGCCAGTAAGGAGGCCATGAGGGGCGAGTTGCTGTCGCGGACCTGTCCGGGGGAGGGGATTTGGGCCGCGTCCACCACCTCCTTGCCTGTGGCCAGATGGGCCACGCGGATCAATGGGGCAACGTCCAGTTGGGAAACTCCTAAAGATGCCAACAGGCCGACCGCACCGGTCTGAACGACCGTGGGAGAAGTCAAAACAGTCTCTCCTTGGTGGCATTGCGAGGCGCGAGGGCGAATCAGATCCGGGGAGGGATTTTTCAGGATCTCAACCGTGTTTGGATCTGAAAGGCGGGTGTCCTCCTGCATGACCAAGGCCGCTCCGCTCGGCACGGCCGATCCGGTGAAGATCCGCACGGCACAACCAGATGCGGGAAGCGGAGGCGCGGGGTTTCCTGGTCGGTGCGTTTCGGTAATCAGGAAAAGTCCCTTCAGGGCCTCTCGCCGGACCAGATACCCGTCAATGCTGGAGCGGTCGAAGGGGGGTTGATCCTCGGGGGCGACGATCTGGGTCCGCAGAACCCTACCGGGTGAGGTTCGTAATGGGACTGTTTCCGGTGGAAAAGGTTTTGCCGTCAAAGAGTCGAGTAATTGAAAAACTTCTTCGACGGTCTTCATGGTTGGGTTTTCCAGATGGGCACATCTTGTTTCAGTAGGTCCAAAAAGCGGGACAAAAGCTGAAACGCCTCCGCGCGATGGGGGGCGTGCACCCGGACAAAAAGAGAGGTCTCCCCCACTGGAACAGAGCCGAGGCGATGGATCACCTCAGCGGAGGTGCAGGGAAACTGCTGGGAGAGGCCCTGCAGAATTTCCTGAATCTGGTTTTCTGCCATGGGGCGGTAAGCCTCGTAGTAAAGGGAGTGGATCGGTTTGCCGTTTTCCTCTCCCCGGACCACGCCGCAAAAGGAAAGTACGGCCCCATCCGATGGGGGGGAGGCTTCCCCTGACGGCACAATTTTTTCCGGGCCCAGCTGAACGGAGATTTTCATTCAACCTCCAGAGACCGGGGGAAGGACTGCCATTTCGTCGTCCGGTTGAATGGTCTCCCCAGGGTTCAGAAACCGTCCGTTGCGGGCCAGCCGGCATGAGGAACGCAGTTGGGCGAGACCCGGGTGTTGGCGGAGCAATTTCGCCCAAAAATCCTCTGGGGAGAGGGGAGAGGTTGTTTCCCAACGCTCCTCGGGTTGGCCGGTGGCCAGACGGGCCTGAGCAAAATAAAGGACACGCACAAGGGGATTAACCGCCCAAGGCGGTCATCGGACGGGAGGGCTCATAGCCGCGGGTAAACTCGTGGTCCTGGGGTTTGTTGGCCAGGGCCCGCTCGAGCAACTCCCCGGCGCTCGCTGCCCCGCTTCGTAGGGCATCGCGTAGGTCAATCTCCCCGTGGCGGCCGAGGCAGGGACGAATTTTGCCATCCGCCGTAAGGCGCATTTTGTTGCAGGAGGAGCAGAAGTCGGGTGTGGTCAGCGCGCCAATGAAGCCCACCACCGCCCCAGAACTTGGGTCGCGAAAGTAGCGTGCGGGTCCGTGCCCTGGTCGGTGATCGGCGAGCGGTAAGAGGGTTTGGCCGGCGCCGATGATCTCGCGGGCTTCCGCCACCGAGAGGAAGAGATTTTGCCGCGCTTCCGGGAGAAGGCTGAGGGGCATCAGTTCAATGAAACGGATCGGAACGTTGTGTTCGGCCGCAAACCTGGTCAAAGGGCGGAGCTCCTCCTCGTTCATCCCCCGTAAAAGAACGCAATTGAGCTTGATAGTTTCGAATCCAGCGCGAAGTACGGCCTGAAATCCATCCAAGAACTCCGCAAAAGACCCGCCGGTAATCTGGCGGTACCGTTCCGGCTGAAGCGCATCGATACTCAGATTCACGGACTGAATGCCTGCTTGCCGCAGGGCTGTCGCCCAAGCGGCGATCCGGGTGCCATTGGTGGAGAGGGAGAGCGTTTCCACACTCTCCAAGGCGGCGAGTCCGGAAGTGATTTCCAACAGATCTGGCCGGAGGAGGGGCTCGCCGCCGGTCAGTCGAAAGTGGCGGAACCCCAGTTGGCAGGCGGCCTGGCCGACCTGAATGATTTCCTTGGCGGTCAGGTGTTCCGGTCCGGCGGCCCAACCGCGGTAGCCGGCCGGTCGGCAATAAAGGCAGCGCTCATTGCACTGATCCGTGATGGAGATGCGCAAATAGTCGATGGCACGGCCGAAAGGATCGCGGGGAATGGGGGAGATCATATGGGGGCGCGGAATCCGTAGTACTCCTGGTCCTCGTTAAAACCGCCTTCGCCGGCACCGAGGTGACGAAAATCGTTCACGAACTCCACGGCTCGGATCCATTTAACCTGTTTATACCCGAGTTCCAGTTCGTTGCGCAGTCGCAGCGGAGCCCCGTGGGGTTCTTGGAGGGGTTGGCCGTTCATCTCATAAGCGAGGATGGTCTGGGGGTGATGAAGATGTTCGATCTTGTGGCAGTCGTAGTAGGGGCCGGCATCCGGCCCCGATCCCGTGCCGAAGGAGTAGAAGACGGCATACTTCGCCCCGGGTCTGGGCCGGACCATGGAGAGAAGGTCGGCCAGGCGGACCCCACCCCACTTGGCGATGCCGGACCATCCCTGAATGCAGTAGTTTTGGGTGATCTGCTCCTGTTTGGGGAGAGCGCGAAGTTCCTCCAGGGAAAACTCCCGGGGCTGTTCGACTTCGCCGGAAACGGAAAGACGGTAGTTTTTGAAGTTCTCCGAAAGGTGGCTCAGAAACTCCGGGGAGCGGGGATGTGTGCCGTTGACCCAAAAGTAAGGGGAGATGTCCTTTTCCGAGTATTGGGCCACGGGACGCAACTTTTCCATGGAGTCGTACGCCCATCCTACGATCGTCCGGCCGAGGTGCTGGACTTTTCGCGGATAGCGAAGGGTGAGGGGTGAGGCGAGAAGCCAGGCTACGGCCGCTCCCGAAAAGAGAAGGGCAAAACCGAGGGCGCCGGAGCCAGAGTCGTCATTCGCACCCCGGATCATGTGATTGAGGTTGGTGAGGGGATCGGTGGCGAAGACCATGAAGACGTGGCCGGCCACGAAGGCGAGAAAGAAGCAGAGGACGAGGAAGTGGAGGGTCCGGGCGATTTGACGGTTGAACCAGCCGGTGGCGAGGTGGAGTCGCGCGGCGATGGATGGAGCCTGGAGGATGCCGGTGATCGCGGCCAAAGGGGAAGCGATGAACACGGCGGTGAAGTAGGCCAGCATTTGCAGGCCATTATATTGCAGCCATCCGGTGGGCGCCGGAAAATCCAGGGAAAGATATTGGAGAGCGGTGGAGGCCGCGTGGGGAAAGACGGTCCAAGAAACAGGCACGATGCGTTGCCACTGGGCGGTGCCAAAGAGCAGGGCAAAAAAAACCAGTCCGTTCACGAGCCAAATCAGATCGAGGCTGAAGTGCCACCAGCGGGCGAGGCCGACCGAGTGGCGGATGCCGGGCAGACCCAGCCAACCGGGGAGAGACACGCTATCTTCCTTGGCAGTCCACTCACGATCCAGGGGCACAGGGCCGCGCAGACGAAACCATTCCCGCCCCGGGGTGCATCCTGGATCCAGATAAAGGCGGGGATGGTCGGCAAGGATCTGGAGGCCGGAGCGGACGATGAAGATCATCACGAAGGCGTTGAGCCAATGGGCGGTACGGAGCCAAAGCGGAAACCCGTCTGTCACCGGAATGGCAAAGTCGCCGGTGCCGGGAAATTTCAGAATGAACTCTTGGACGAGGGGTAAGGTGCGAAGCCAGCGGGCGAGAAAGATGGTGCCGAGGGTTCCCAACAAGGCGGCCGGAACGACGGCTTTCAGGATCTGAGGCGTGGTCAACCAGACGCTTCCGATCCGGATCTGGGGAAGTGTGGCTTTCTCTTGGGGCATGCCGCCGGCGAACTCGTGCAAATCCACCCGGTCGCGGGCCGATTTCAGCTGATCGGCCAGGGTTGTCTTGGAGGACATCCGACAAGCATGGTGGACGACCGCATTAGGAAAAAGAGGAATTCGAATTCTGACCTCTGACCCCCAAGAAGATTGGGAGCGATTTAGGAAAGGTGGGCGTAGTGGCGACCGCGCCAGGGGAGTCGGCGACGGACAGTCTGGAGCCAGGAGTTGGCGGAAATGGCGATAACCAGGAGTTGGCCCAAAGGATGGAGGACGGCCCCCCACCCGCTTTGCCGAAAGCGGTGGGCCATCGCGAGGCGAAGGGAAAGAATGATGGCAGTTTCGATCCAGAGAACCGGATCGCGCGGAAAGAAGAGTAGAAGGACAAACGGGCCCACCAAGACCACCGCCTGGAATATTTGAAAGAAGACGAAAGCGCCGAACCTCCCGTCGAAAGCCGGATAGAGGCTTTTCGTGAAGCCGTTCCATAGGTCCTGGAAGTTGTCGTACATGCGGCAGCGGACGAGGGCGATATGGTGGCCGGGATTGGTGCCGTCCTGGTTCAGGACACGGAAACCGGCGGCGCGCATTTTGCGGCCCAAGGCGATATCTTCGACCAGATGCCCGGCCACGGACTCGTGACCCCGGATTTTTTCGTAAGCGCTGCGGCGGAAAAGGAGGAATTGGCCGTTGGCTGCACCGAGGGATGCGGAACGTCCGCCCAACCAATGGGGCAGGTAGAGAAGAATAAAAAGGTGCACGAAGGGAATAATGAGGTGCTCGCTCCAGCTTTTGGCCTCGAGGTAAGGCCACAGGGAGATGAGGTCGGCTTTTTGGTTTAGGGCCAAGCTGACGGCTTGCGAGAGGGTGATGTCGGAAAAACGGGTATCGGCGTCGACAAAGACCAGAAATTCCCCCTTCGCGGCCTGGGCCAACTGGTGGCATGCCCAAGCCTTGCCGGTCCAGCCGGAGGGTAGTTCCTGGCCGGTGAGGAGCCGGACCCGGGAGTCGCCCTGGGCTCTTTTCCGGACCAAGTCGGCCGTGCCATCGCTGGAATGGTCGTCCAGCACGAGAATTTCCAGATGGGGGTAGTTGCTGTCCGCGAGCGTTCCCAAGCAGGGGCGAATGCGCTTTTCCTCATTCCGAGCGGGAACCAGCACGGAAATAAAAGGGGCGGGGGCAGGCAGTTCGGAGGGCGGGGGGAAGCGGAAGACCTTGAGATTAAGAAGGTAGTTAAGGATGAGCAGGCTCAGGCTTCCGAGCGTGATGATATGGAAGATCTCCATGAGAGGGGAATGGACTTTCTAGGGGGCTATCGGATTGCAGGAAAGGCTAAGAAGTCGGCAACTTATTGAGTATTTATATATTAAATAGTAATATTATAAATAATTGAACAGCAGGTATTTATAAACGAGATTAAACAAAAATCTTGCAAAAGTGGCCGATTTTTTCACATACTCTCGTGATTAACTTATGAACAAGTTTTGGAAGAATCTAAACGTTCTAGCTTCGGATCACACCCTACCTCCGGCGCTTGTTTCCATTTTCAAGAATGCCTTGGGGGATGATTCCACCTCCCTCAAGTACCTGACCTTCGTCCTCTCGCCGAATGGTCCAGGGGGCCAGATCGACCGGGATATTCTGGAAGAGAACTTCAACATGGTGGATACCGCCCGGAAATATCACCTGTCCCTGCCGGAAGTGCAAAAGGCCATTCAGATGTTTGTGGAGCGGCGGGCCATCCCTGTGCGGGAAGGGGCCCCCACCAAGGAGATCGGTGGTTTGAACGGCAAAAACGGCAACGGCCATCTCGCGGCTCGACGCCAGCCCCCTCCCTTGGGGCCATATCCCGTTTGCGGTTCTACCATTTCCCGTCTGGATTCCCGTCGTAGTGACGGGGGTGAGGTTGTCGAGGTGGGGGAAGGCTACGCCATGGTTTACTGGCACAAGGCCAAGAAGAAAACCAAGGTGGCTATTGCCCGACTGCGGGATATCCGCCTGTTTAAGGTGAAGTCCCCAGCCGGAGCCGATGAGGGTGCCCCGAAAGCCAAACGGAACGGCTTGGTGGTTAAGGTGCGTGCCCGGTCCTCGGGCAAGTCGGTGGTTCGCATCGGTGGCAAAAAGCGCCGCTAAGGCCGCGTTCGGGCCGGGTCTTGATCCCTGGCTCTCCAGTCAAAGACTTTTCCCGCCCTATGTGTGGTCGGAGGTCTTTGGCCGGACAGCTCCGGTGGAGTTAGATCTAGGGGCGGGGGATGGGGTGTATGTGGAAGCCAGAGCCCGGCGGGAGCCCGCGAAGGATTTCGTGGCCGTGGAACGCCTTCTGGGAAGAGCCACCAAAATTGCCAAGAAAGCCGTACGTGGAGAATTACGCAACCTGAGAGTCCTTCGTCTCGAATCGTCCTATTTCCTGCGAAATCTCTGCGGTTCCGGTACCGTGGATGTCATCACCCTGCGCTATCCGGATCCTTGGCCGAAACGCCGGCACCACGGCAACCGAATCCTGACCAAGGATTTTGCGGCGGATGCCGCCCGCGCCTGCCGTGCGGGAGGGCGGTTGCAGTTGACGACAGATGACGAGGAATATTTTGGTTGGGCCTGCCGGGAAGTCGCCGGCTGCCCGGAGTGGCGTGAGGACCCCGCGTGGACAGGGGAAACCGAGCCGACTTCGGAATTTGAGGAAAAGTTTAAGCAGGAAGGACGGGCGGTGTATCGCCGTGCCTGGATCCGTGCCCAGCCCTAACTGAAATTAGGCTCGTTGCCCGGCTTCCACTTGATGTTGCAACCAAGGCTGGGCTTTTGCGGGGAAGGGACGGGCCGACCGGCCAACAGAGCCTCCAACGTAGCCCGGAGATCCTCACCATCCACTGGGGTGCCACTTCCCGGGCGACTGGAGTCGAACTGTCCGGCGTAGGCCAGCCGTCCCAAGCCATCGAGAACGAAAAAGTCCGGGGTGCAGGCGGCATGCCATGCCCGCGCGACTTGCTGGGATTCATCAACGAGATAAGGAAAATCCCAGCCTCCTTCCCGAGCAAACGCCGGCATACGGGCAGGAGCATCTTCGGGGTATTGGGAGGCGTCGTTGGAATTGATGGCCACGAACTTCACCCCTTTGGACTGAAATTCCCGGGCCAGCCGGCCCAGCGCATCACGGACATGGACCACAAAAGGGCAGTGATTACAGACAAACATCACGACGGTGGGTTTCTGCGAGGCTAGATCCCCAAGGCGAAATGATTTTCCGGTCGCATCCGGCAGGGTGAAGCCGGGCGGTGGCTGACCCAAGGGGAGGCGCTGGGTGGAGGGTGTTCGGGCCATCGGGCTACTTGACGGAAGTGGTTTTGGCCGACTCCTTGTCCTTGGCAATCGTGCCCGCTTGAGCCGGGGAGGAGAGGGCGAGCCAATCCGTCATAATCCGGAGTCCTTCCCTGAGTTCCAGGGTCTCCGCCAAATCCACCGCATCCGTCACACCTTCCGATTCCCCGTCGGCGGACTCCTCCAGGGTGGGCTTCTTTTTCTTGGGGTTTTTTTCTGTGGCGACGGCAGCGTCTTTCTTGGCGTCGATCACCAGATGGACGGTGGGGGCGAGAACTTGCTGGATGCGTTCCTCAATCTTTTTGCGTTGCTCATTTCGTTGGTCATCGACCTTCTTTTCCTCCAGCCGGCGGGTTTCGTTGAGCGAGATGGTCCCAGCCTCCAACCGGGAGCGGACCTTCTCGATATCTTGCTGGAGAAAGGTCACGTCGGGATCGGAGGAGAGACGCTCCTTGGATTTGTCTTTCAAGACGGCGTTGAGCGACGGATCGAAAGGTAGCGGCTCAAAGCGCGCGGGGTTAATCTCATCCCAAGGGAGCGGGTTGGGCAGATCGGACTCTCCGATTTTCATATAGTCCAAGGGAGAAGGAATGGTGATGTCGGGTATCACGCCGCGATTCTGGGTGGAGTGCCCGTTGGGTAGATAAAACTTTTGGATGGTGAGCTTCATGGCGCCCGCCTTGGGTTGGCTCTGGTCTGGCCGCTGGAGAAACTTGCCCAATTCCACCACCGCCTGCACAGTGCCTTTGCCGTGGGTGCTCTTTTCTCCCACGATAATCGCCCGGTCGTAATTCTGAAGGGCACCCGCCACAATTTCCGAAGCGGAGGCGCTGCGTCGTCCCACGAGAACCAGGAGTGGCCCTCGGTACAAGATGCCGGGATTTTCATCCGTCCGCTGGATAACCGTCCCTTTGCCGTCCCGAACCTGGACCACGGGGCCTTGGTCGATAAAGAGACCGGTCAGGGCGACGGCTTCGTCCAGCAGACCGCCACCATTTTTCCGGAGATCAAGAATGACCCCGTCCACGGAAGCCTGGTTCAGTTGTTTGATCAGGAGCTCCACGTCCTCGGAGGTGGAGCGGGGGGTGGCCCCATTGCCGCTGGCAGCGGAGTCCGCGCCGCCCACCTCACCATAAAAGCTGGGCAGATCAATGACGCCGATCCTCCAGACACCAGTCTTTTTGGCGGGAATTTCCACCGGGGCTACGTCGGCTTTGGCGTCCGACTTGCCTTGGATCCGGCTTTTTAACTGGTCCCAGAGATTGGCGTTCGCGGGAACCGGGGTTTCCGGTTGGATAGATTGGACGGGGGTAGGGGCGACCTGGCCGGATTTTGGTAGATCAAAAATGGTCGCACTTGCTTGTTGGGCGGAGAGTTTGACCTCATCTCGAGTAATCTGGATTTCCCTCAGTTCCCCGGCGGAACTGCCAACCGGAATCACCTGCAGGCGAACGATGGTGTTCTTGGGGCCGCGGATCTTTTTCACCGCATTTCGCAGTTTCATGTCGACGATATCCTCAAAATGGCCCTCGCCTTGGGCGACACCCACAATTTTGTCCCCGACCTTAAGGCGTCCATCAAGGTCGGCCGGCCCTCCTGGAACGAGTTCCTTGATAATACAGTAACCGTCCTCATTGGAGAGAACGGCCCCGATGCCTACCAGAGCCAATTTGATCCCGATGGAGAAGTCCTCAAGAGTGGAGGGGCTCATGTAGCTGGAGTGCGGGTCGTAGAGACTGGCCAACGCGGTCAAATAAAGCTGGGAGATTTCCTCGTTATCGTAATCTTCGAGGTTCTTCAGGAGGCGGTCGTAGCGCTTGGTCACGGTGGTGAGGGGGTCCTCTTCTTTTTTCTTTTCGGCTTTGGCGTTATCCGAGGCGGTTTGGTTCACGAGCTTTTCGCGCAGGAGATCGAATTTAAGCCGCCGCTCCCACAACTCCTCGGCGGCGGCGCGATCCGCCGGCCAACCCACGCGGGTCCGGTCAATCTCGTAGGTCTGGTCGCTGGAAAAATCGAAGGGAAGGGTCAGCCGTCGCTTGATCCAGTCCAACCGTTCGCGGACCCGATCGTTGAATCCGGAAAAAATCTCATAGGCGGGAGTAATATCCCCGCGTTGGGTGAACTTGGCGAGTTGGGGGGCGTAGTTGTCCTGATAGGCCTTCAGGTCGCTTTCGAGGTAGAAGGCGTGGTTGTAATCCAAGGCTTCCATATAAGCGCGGATCCATTCGCGGGCTTTCTCCTCCGTGAGGGGCTTCCCGGCAAAGTGGTGATCTTGGAGCAGTTTTTGGACCAGGATCGCAGTTGCCTGATTGCCGGGGCTGGGTTTGGGCACCGTGGCTTGGGCTACCCCGCCGGTCCAAAAAATTCCCATTGCCAAAATCCCCAAGGGCAAGAGGCGTTTCATTCCGGTCACCCAACAATAATAACGCATCTTTTGGGGAATGCACGATCTGCCATCCATGAATTCCAAATTTTTAAAATTCCCATATCTAACGGGAACCCTTTGTCTGCAAGGGCCTAACGTTCAGGTTCCCTGCAGGGCTTTCAGAATGGCGGTGGTACGGCTCCGGGCGACCCGCAGGGAGGATCCAGACGAAAGCATGAGCACAAGGCGACCTTGGGGATCGCGCTTCCAACTTGCGATTTCTGTCTTGGCGACCATGCAGCCCCGGGAAGTTTCCAGAAATAGGACCGGAGGAAGCTTAATCTGCACCTGCTTGAAAGTTGCGCGTTTGATCCCCCGTCCCCGCGAGGTGTGCAGGACAACATAGTTGCCCATGGATTCAATCACGAGAAGCTCATTTAGTTCCAAAAGCACCTTTTTCCCCTCCATTTCAGCCAGGAAGGTTGTCCGGCCTGGGGCCAGGGGAGCCGATGCCATTCGGTGGCGCGCCTTTTCCATGGCCGAACGTAGGCGATCGATCTCCACCGGCTTCAAAATGTAGTCGACCAGATCGAGGGAAAATCCTCGCACCGCATGCTGCGGATGGGCGGTCAGGGCAATGACAAGGGGCCGGCGGGATAGCCTTTCCAAAAGATCCAGCCCGTTATCCCGTCCCACGGAAAGATCCAGAAACAAGAGATCCACCGCCGTCTTTTGGAGAAATCGTTCGGCTTGGGAAAGAGTGTCCGCCTCCCCGAGTAAACTGACTTCGGGAAAAACCCGAAGGATTTGCCGAAAATCGGCGCGACAAAGGGGCTCATCCTCCACCAAATACGCGGAAAGCAGGCCCGATTTCATATAGGCACCACGAGGCGGGCGACAACGGTGCCGCCGGGCTCCTCGACAAGGTCCAGCCGGGCCTTGCCTCTGAACACCATGTCGATTTGGCGGCGGACCAAATTCAATCCCGCATGGTTGTGGGGGTCATTTATAGGCTTCAGTGTGCCGGGCTGACGGACCTGAAGGTGGAGATGACGGGGGTCCGGTCGATCGGATGTGATTTCCACGGGCATGAACTTTTTGTCGTTCCGGGTGCCGTGTTTGGCCGCATTTTCCAGCAGGGTCACGAGCGTAAGGGGGGGGATCTGAATCTCTCCGTCCTGCGGACCCAGTTGTACCTGTAGGGTGGTCGGGCGACCGCGGAGTTCTTCCAGACGGGCGAAATCCTCGCAAATTGAGATTTCCTGCCGCAGGAGAATGGTTTTTTGGTTCTGAGAATCCACCGCGGCACGAAGAAAACGCGCTAAATTTCCAGAAAACTCCCGGGCTTTTGCCGGATCCTTGCTGATCAGCCCCCGGAGACCGGTCAGACAGTTAAATAGGAGATGGGGGTTAAGGTGGGCGCGAAGGGACTGCATCTCCAGTTCCAACAAGCGAGCCTCCAGTCGGGCCGCGTCTCTTTCCTCCTCCACCGTAAAGTTCTGGAGGATCCCGGTGACCTTCAAGGGGTGTCCCGCGGTATCGGTGTCCTGAATGGCCCAATGGGAGAGGTAGGTAGGGGTATTTTTCTGATTGGAATAAACTTTAATGGAGCCTGAGGGGCGGTCGGCCGAAAACAGCTGACTGTCGGGTAGGAAAAGTTTGGCGATCTCTGGATTTTCTATTTCCAAACCGGTGGTCGGGCTCCAATTCCAAAAAGAGGAGGAAAGAGCTGCCATCGCCATTTGGTCGCGCCGGGCCTTTTGGCGCAGTTCGTCCGCCGCGACTCCCAAGGGAAGGATGGTAATACAAATGATGGCCAGCAGGCCGATCTGGTCGGAGATTTCCCGGGCCATTCGTGCCGAGGGTTGGAGACCTTCGTTTAGTTGAAGCTTGTTTTCCATGACAAACTGGAGTTCTGCGCTCTTCTGTTTTTGTTTCAAAAGGTAGGAGAACGGCCGCGAACCAGGCACATCGAAGGCAAAGTAAGAAATAGAGCCCAGCAGGCAGGCCAGGGTGGCTCCACGGATTCCCGTTCGCCAGACGCCCCAGACAACCAGGGGAATCATGGCAATCGCCACCAGTCGTCCCCATTGGGGCGCCCAGTCCGCGTAATAAAAGGAGAGGCCGACCAACATAGCCGTCAGGAGAGCCAAAATTGTTTTGCCCTCGCTCGATTTCCAAACGAAAGAGCGAAAATCACGCCAGACAAGAATGAGGGGAGCCACCAACAGGATTCCGGTGGCATTGCCAAGGCTGTACACAGCCAGTTCGCTGAGAAAGCGCTCGGGGGGGATGGTGCCAAGAAATTGCAGGAGAAGGTGGCTGTAAGTGCCGCTGACCAAGGCGGGGATCCAAGGACATAGGAGAATAAACAGGGATAGTTGGCGGATATTTCCAAAATTTAGGTCAAATTTCGGAACGAAATCCTTGAGCAGGAAATAGGCCAAGGTGGTTTCCAGTATGTTTCCGAAAGGGATAATGCAGGGCATCCAAAAAGGGTAAGGCCCCCAAAAGAATCGGAACCCTAGGACCAAGAGTCCCAAATAAACTCCGACCAACATCCTTGGTCCCCTTAACATGACAGCCGCCAAGGCCGCGCCCGAAGCCGGCCAAAAGGGAGAAGACCAGACCGGATAAATTGCCTGAATAAATAAGGTGAAATAACCCAGGACGATTTGGC
>JACCDW010378016.1_pt1 | contig 17095 bp, 20 predicted proteins | sample 7449781 | NCBI WGS metagenome assembly JACCDW01 (sample SAMN15323449, study PRJNA562643) | freshwater metagenome | isolation source: river surface water | place: USA:Blue River Watershed | collected 2017-08-18
CCAGAAGAGAAACGTAAACATCTCCGTTTTCAGATACGTTTTCGATCTCTACTATAACAAGATCGCCTTCCAATGGGTATTTGTTTTGGTAATAGTACATATTATATTTTATATAGAATTACCGGCTTAAATATAATTTCATTTTTATTTATAAACTTATGATTATTTTTACAGACACACACAAATTTTGTGTGTGTGTTGATGATTTTAAAAATAGAAATATAATTTCTTATTTTTTTAAAATTATTTTTTACATGGTAAAAATGAAACGAGGATTTTTTGCTGTTTTTATGATTTTAAAATTTTTGGAAAATGTTAAAAAGTAAGTAAAAATACTTATGAAAAATTATGATTACTTATGAAAAATTATGAAAAATTATGAATTTTTCATAATTTTTATTTTTATTGCTTAAAAATAAAGACTGACGATTAAAATGTCTCAATTATGCAATTTTTGTAACAAATTATTTTCAAGTAAGCCCAATTTAGTTTTTCATCAAAAAACAGCAAAGTACTGTTTAAAACTACAAGGAAAAGAAACATCGGAATATCACTGCGATCATTGCTCTAAAAATTTTACAACTGCGTGTAATTTAGAAGAACACTTAACCTGTTGTAAAGAAAGAAGAATTAAAGAAAGTGTTTCGAAATCGACCGAACAGTCAAAGAAAAAAATAAAAAAAGATTACGAAGAAAAGATTTCTCTTTTCAAGAAAGAGTATGAGGAAAAACTCTCTTTGCAAAAGAAGGAGTATGAGGAAAAACTCTCTTTACAAAAGAAGGAATATGAAGAAAAGCTTGCCTCTCAGCAGAACATTATCAACACTATTGCTCTCCGACCCAGCACAACAACTACCAAAAACACCGTTATCAATAACAACCAACACATCCTTAACTTTAATGACAAGGAAAAACTCAATAACCTGATCAAAAACAAAGTTACACAATCCGTTGTCAAACGTGGTCAGATCGGTCTTGCAAATGTCTTGTTTAACAATTATCTAAAGGACGACCAAGGAAATCAGCTCTATAAAGTAACAGATACGAGTCGTCAAAATTTTGAATACACCGATGAAACGGGTGAAGCTCGTACCGATGTTGGAGAGAAACGTCTTACGGATGCTATTTCGAAAAGCAATCTTACACAACATGTGGCAGGAATTGCCAAAGACATACCCGATCTTTATGATAAAAATACAGGGTGTCTAGACGAAGTCACCGAACTTACCAATTTTGACCAAGACCATAGTCGATTTCGAAAAGAAATTGTGAGACTTGCAAAGACGTCGTAAAGTATTAATAATATTATAAAATATTATTAAATAAAGTAGATATGTCAAACAGTATTGTATTCTCAGGAAATACAAGTTCTTATGTCACTGTTCCATACAGCGCGTCTCTTGCACCCGGTTTATCCGATTTTACAGTGGAATGGTGGCAATATATGACAGTGAATCGAACATATCCTCGCGTTTTTTCATTAGGCGTCGCCCAGTTTTCGGTAAGTCTGGAAGCAGTTGGTTCAGAACGTCGTTTTTATTACTGGAGAAACGGAACACCTTTAAATTATTTTTTGATATCCCCATTTAATACATGGATTAATTACGCCATCTCACGTGTTTCTGGTACAACACGTATTTTCGAAAACGGTGTCTTAAAATTAACGATACCAGATAATGTATCCTATATAAATCCTTCAAATTCTAATCTTACGATCGGAAACCAACCCAGTTTATCAGATAACAACGCTTCTTATGGAGGAAGTATCTACGGTTTCAATTATTTAATCGGTACTGGAAACTATACAGCTAACTACACCGTACCCACTATCTATCCAAGCGTTACGTCAAACACCATTTTACTTTTATCTTATAATGATTATTATTACTCACAAGGAACAGTTACAGCAACTGGTGTGTCAAGCGGTGTACCTGCGCCAGGTATTACAGTTTTATGTTTTCTAGAAGGAACAAAAATATTAACCGATCAATCTTATATTGAAGTTGAAAAGTTGGAGAAAGGAACATTAGTAAAGACATTGAATCACGGATATCTTCCCGTTGACCAAATTAAATCTAAAAAAATCAAACAGTCTGATATGAAATTACTTGACAAATTATACAAGATAAAATGCGGAGAAAACGAGGCTGTTTTGACTGGAGGACATTCGCTTTTAGTGGACCATCTTACGCAAGAACAGTATGAGAAGATGATACCTTATACAAATGGAATGGTATATATGACAGAATCAAAGATGAGATTGTATACATGTTTTCACGATACAGCAACCCCTTACGAACAAGGAGAATATACAATATGGCATTTTTCGTTAGATAACGATATCGTAGACGAGAGTGATAAAAATATAGATAAAAAAGAACTAAACTATGGAGTGTATGCAAACGACATTTTAGTAGAATCTTGCAGTAAAATGCATATGGAAGAATTCTAGGTATATTTAATATATTATAAATTATAATATATTGGTTACATAATACACGCATATTTCAGTTTCAAATCATTACTTTCCAATAAATACGTTCGAAAGGGGGTCTCTGCCTTTTCGATCTCTTTGTTTAAAAACGTGGTTGTATGAATTTCGGGATCAAACCCGTGAGTACTCAATACCTTTTCGCTTCCATCCACCTGATAGGAACGTCTTGACAAAAAAGAGTTATGCCACTTAATCTTATATGTTCCATCGATCTCTTTGATCAAAATAGCCCAATACTTTTCGACATGTCGAGGACCTTCGTCATCATAATCCTCTTCATGACAGTCTAATTCGATATCCAATACGGTTAACGGATCGATTTGATGCAATATCTCTTTATAAAGAGAATAGTCGACACAAGGGATTCCGCTATTTTCTTTCAATATACGAGCATAAATCTCGAGACTGTACATATAGGGACGTTCAATGACATTCTTCTTTACTTTTTCAAAAAGGGAGATGATATCTTCCGCTACCAATTCATTAAAACGAAACGACAGTAATTGATAAGCTAAATCATTTTCTCCCAATACCTTTACCATATCGTATTTAAAAAAGATACCCAAGTCGATGGTTGACAATTCATGAATATCTTTTAATGTTCTCATTCTCTCACTATGAGCAAAATTCTTGAAACAAAAAGGTCTTACGGTTACTTCATAGTTTTCGTTATTTTTCTGGATACGTAAGATACCATTTCGAACTTTCTTGTCATCACGGTGAAACTCCTTTTTTATACGTTTAAAATAAGAATCCCATTCATCGTCTGCCAATTCTGTTTTTTTAAAGTGGGGTGAGTCTCTGCTAGGGTCTTGGTCATCGAATGAAATGATATCGATTGTGTTTTTAAGATCAAATTCGATTTCTATGTAAAATTCTCTTTTATGCGCGATTGTTTCTAGGGTTTCGTCATTGTATATGTAGGCGGTATGTAGTTTAAACAGTGGATCCATATCAATAAAAACAGGAACAATTTCATTTTCTGTAAATGGCGTATCCTCTTTTAAGACGCGGACGTATTCAGTTGGATACTTTTTAGGATCAACACGATGAAGAGCATCTGCAACATTAGAAGAGGTTGACCACGCGGGAATATCCAATTGGATAAGATCACCGGTCATCAGTTTCGCGTAAATGAGCATATTTCTGATTGTTTATATTTTTAAATGTAACGCTAAAATCAATTTTAGTTTGAATAATATTTGATATAACCATATTTTAAACGAGGATCCTTATAAGTTTCTATAAATCTTCGAATATTTTTTTCATAGAGATCGGATACGTCTTTGTTAAAGTGTGCTTCTTCACAATCTGTGGGGTCTAATACGATCTCCGTTATCTTGTAAGGATCATAGGATGTTTTTGTTTCAAAAGACTCACACCACAAGATTTTATAGAAAGGGTCATTTTTTGTGATGACACACGCTCTTTTTTTAGTATAAAGTGGGCTGTAAACACGAGGATCGTTATCTTTTTGGTATACGTCCATTTCGATGTGAAGAATGGTACGTGGATCAATTTCATAGAGTACTTCGGTGTAAAGAAAATAGTCAATGTATACATTATCTACATCATTCATCATATCTTTGTAAATATCGTAGCTATACATATAAGGTCGGTCGATTGCGTTTTCTAGGGTTTTTTCAAACATATCTAGAATCGTTGTTAAAACGTAATCTTTAAAGCGAAACGATATTAATTTATACACAATTCTGGATTGATCGAAACTATAAGGTGAGTACATTTCTTTCAACATTTCATATTCGAAAAACACGCCGAATTCTTGTGAAAGTAATAAGGAGAGATCGTTTCCTTTAGACTCTTTGTGTGTATAGTACATGTGAGATACAAATGGTTTTACTGATACTTTGTACGTATTTGTTTGCACATTTTTAATGGTATTGTTATTTTCACAAGAAATTGTAAGCATACATTTACGTTCTTTATCTGTATGGGCGCTCTTTTTCAGACACTGAATCCCTTGATCCCATTCTTCTTCGGTCATATCATTTTTTTGGATAAGTTTATTGTTTCGTTTTGGATGATGATCTGTATACGTCAAAACTTCGATTGCATTTTTCAAATCAAATTCAAGGCACAGATCAAATCCTTTTACAATTTTGTCTTTGATATTCATATAAACATTGATTTGTCTAATCATTGGATCGACGTCAATTAAAACAGGTACAAGATCTCCATCGGTTAAGGGTGATGATGGATCGTTAATGATTTTTGTGTAGTGGATAGGAAATTGAATAGGATCAATCTGATGAAGTCGGTGAGAGATTTCATCTACCGTTTGTATATCCAATGGGATCAGTTCACCGTTCAATAACTTTGCATAGATAAGCATATTTTAGATGTAATATGTTTATACATACTTAATTGTATAAACATCAATTTTATCTATAAATAAAATATGTCAACTGAGAAAATATACGATATGATTCTTCTTGTTACTTTTCATGAAAATGTTGATTGTTTCATCGATTTTATTGAAAATATTAAAAAATTTAACAAGCACGAAACGATAGCGATTATCGTATCAAACGGAAGCGAACACTCTCTTGATTTGGATTCTGATAAAGATATATATGTGATTCAGCGATTTCCTAAAAATAAGAGTCGATATTTAACAATGATTCCTGTGCATATACAATTATGGGATTTTGTTAAAGAAAACAGTTTGAAATCTAGCTATGTACTTTTACTATCGTCCAATCAGATGTTTATTAATCACGGGTTTTACCCTTTTATACAAAGAGAAAATTATGATGCAGGGTATTTTAAAAGACCCTATTCAGGGATAAACTATAAACAAGAACTATTTTTAAAATATTATAATATGATAGGCCCTGAGCATTTCACACATCAGTCGAATCATGATGGGATGTATTTTAAATACGACATCTTTAACAATATGATGGATTTTTTCCATGAATATAAAAACAAGATCGAAGATGTTCATCAAGAAGAATACCTATACTATGCTTATCTAAGTAAACACAACTATCGTTTAATGGAATTTTCAGAGTATAATCATTTTTGTAAAAGTAAAGAAGGCGACTTTATAGAATGTAAGGTAGATGATATAAAGGATGCTAAAGAAAAGGGTATATTTATTATTAAAAGAATTCCAAGAATAATCAACCATCCATCAAGATTGTATATAAAAACGTTAGAATAATTTTAAAAATGTTAGAATATTTTTTTTATAAGTATAAATGGCAGACGACAACAACGTTCAGGCAAAAGGGTTAGATGATCTTACCCAAAACGCTATTAAGAAATTATTAGCATTCTATGCAATCATTGCATTGATTTATTTTATGAAATGGCCCAAGTGGATTGCTTATGTACTTCTTTCCCTAAGTATTGTCTATCTTTTTTACATACTTTTTATTGTTTGGGTCATTCGTGCAGCAGTAACAGGTTTGGGTATAAAAGAACTGGAAGAAGCGGCAAACCGTGTGTACATGGGAGTGATTGCTACAATTGTTGTAAATATCGCTTTAATTGTTGCGTTTACGATGAGAAAAGAAGAAGGTGAGTCATCATCAAGTAAAAGCAGTAAAAACAGTAAATAATTCCGGAAGAAGTAGCAACATTGTTGTATAATGAACGGTGCTTAAACATCTCATTGTAAAACCTTTGTAGAAAAAAGATAACCCTTGCGTTTTTAATGTATGTACGATTGATTGATCGGTATACATAATCGGAAGCAACCGATCGACAGGTGCGCTAAGAACAGATGACAACGCTGCTCCGCATGCCACCGAAAATCCTCTGGTATCTAACAATGTACCCTTTGATTTTTCACATGAATGTGCAAAATCTTTCACCGAGTCAATCATCAAAAAACGGGAAGACCAATCGATGGTTCGTTTTGTAACCAATACACCTGCACCTTTAGCAATATTTTTCCAATCAAAAGGACTCGTTGTATTTTTTACATTCTCTATCATGTTTTTATTTAGATGAAGACGTTTATAAAGAAGAGGTGAGGTGATCAGAGCTTCTGAGATACCGGTTGAAAATCCGACAAGCATATTTGTGGTTTGTGGCTGGAAAGAAAAGGTTTCGACGAATGGTCGTATATACGTATGATTGATACCAAAGATAAACCCTTTACTATATGCTTGTAGAGCTCCGTAGGGTAAAAATCCGTTGATAAATGTTTTCGGTGTTAAGAAATAAGGTATAATCTTTTTATATGATCGATTTGTACGTTGTTTTTCCATTTTTACATTTTCTAAAAATAAAAATCCGGTAAGTTGACAAACAATAGCAGATAACCCATATGGATCAAATAGATATTTTTTTAGTGAAGCTAAAGAATCATTTTGAGTCATATTATTCTTTATATTTTATACTTTACTTTAAATGTCTAGTTATAAAAATAAATTAAAGAAAAGAACAGACAATAAAAGATATGTTGAAAAAGATTTTGTTTCTCCTGACAATTTTTATATCATACTCTTATGCCCAAGTACAACCTCTTCAATGCGATGTGTGCGTAAATGCATGGAAAAATGAAATAGGGTTGAACAATGAAAACGCTGTACAATTTGCTTTAAACGCCCCAATGTCTTGCATCAAAGCGTCTACTGATCCAGCACAAGAAGTTTCTTGTATTTCGACCTTTACTCAAAATGCAAAAACTCTGTTCAAAAATTCTCAGAATCCAAAGACTATCCCCGAAGCCATTTGCGCAACCGTTGGATCGGTAGGAGCACCTTGTACAACTACTCCCACGTCTCCTCCTACTAAACCTCCTACGTATTAATTTATTATTGATCAAATCAGTAATAAGTATTTACTTTAAAGAGAAAAGATACAAGGATTGGTTTACTAATCCAAGCATTTCATCTCTAATATTTTTCAAATCAGTATTAAGCATTTTCATCTCGTCTAAATACATTTCTACATCATTTGCCAGAAATTGTGCGAAATTGGATAATACATTATCCATTTCATCATCCTTGTGATTTTTTAATTTTATTTTGAGTGTATCATAAGAGATACGACGTTCTTCTAATTTTCCTTGAAGGGTCTCCACAAATTGGTCAATCAATGTATCAATTTTTTCATACAACGAACCGCTTGCAATGTGTCGTGCGTACGACTTGGTACTCCAATGATAAAGTCTGATTTGCTGACTAAACCAGATGAATCGTGGAATAAGTTTGGACATATTACTCTTTATTATTCTTTTATATTTATTTTTTTTGTAAAATTGATTAATCAATCTTAAAGTAAATTCAAAATAAAAAGAAATGAAGTTTTTGTTCATCGGAGATCCGCACATTAAAAATGATAACAGTGAAGACATCGATTTGTTAATGAAAGAGATCAAGCGAATTTATGACATCACATCACCTGACGCAATTATTATCGCAGGAGATGTGATGCACTATCACGAAAAAATCTATACACCTTCATTGAACAAATCCCTTGATTTTATTCGTTTCTTAAGCAATCTGGCATTTACCTATATCATTGTCGGAAATCATGACTATGAAAACAATAGTCAGTTTTTGACAGAAAATCATTGGATGAATGCACTTAAAAAATGGGATCGTATTAAAATCGTAGATAACGTAGTAAACGAGACCGATTTTATGCTTGTCCCTTATGTATTTACCGGAAGATTTATTGAAGCGTTGGAGACCCAAACGGATATGCTTGAATGGCAAAAAAAGAAAGTGATTTTTGCACACCAAGAATTCAAGGGGTGTAAAATGGGCTCAATTCTTTCGACCGATGGAGATGTATGGCTGGACGAATACCCACAAATCGTGTCGGGTCACATTCACGACAATCAACGAGTAGGGTCTAATATTTACTACCCTGGTACACCATTGCATCATTCCTTTGGAGATTCCGATACCAAAGTGCTTTGCATGGTTGAAATCACCGATCAATCAAAATACCCCGTGATTACTGATTATACCTTAAACGTTCCTAAAAAACAGATTATCAAAACAACATTGAGAGAATTGTCTGATAAAAAGGAATTAAAGGACTTTTTAAGAAAAATCGACGACAATATCGAAAAAAATAAGATTAAAGTGAAAATCGAGGGTACAACGGATGAATTTAAAATGTTTAAGGAAACCAAAGAGTATAAACAGTTGATTGAAAAGGGTGTGAAATTTCAGTTATTGAGGGAAAATGCGCGTTTGATAGAAACAGAGAGCGCAGAGAATGAAGAGAAAGTGGGACAGTTTAAACAAATTTTAGAGAAACTGATTGACGAAGACGACGCTTTTGTACGACAAGTATATGATGAGTTGTTTGGAGAAGAACTCGTGATTCAGTTTTAGTTTAATTATATCTCGTATAAGATATAATACATACATTACTACATCTCGTTTAAAAAGCGGGTTGCTTCCTTGTTCATTTTTCGTCTACACAACTCTAATGCAGCATAGTCATCTCTTACCGGTCTCATCATCCTTAATTTCACTTGCGCTTCTTTTGTTGATTTTTTAAAGTCGATAAAACAGCAATGGAATCCGTCTCCAAAGTCTCTCATACTGTTTTCGAATTTGATGAGAAATGGTTTGTTGTCCTTGTCCACTTCAACTTTCATACTTGACTCTTCTAAAGTGGTACGATCGGATATACTATGGAACTTTGAGTCAAATGAGCTGATCAAATCAACCAATGCAATTAGGTTTCCGCTATACAATTGAATAGCGGCCGAAACTTCCTTGATCAAATTTTTAATGTCTAGTGTCGCATCTTCTTCGCTAATTTTTCGATGAAAAAAGTCTTCTTTGAGATGTTCCCAACTGGCCTGTCTCATTACTTCTTCGTCTGATAATTCTCGGTACGTCTTCATGCCTTCTTCCAATTGTTTTGCACGTTCTTTTTGTTTACGTTCAACCTCTGCCTTTCGTTCTTCTTCCATCATTTCTTTCTGTCTTTCGATTTCTATTTTTTTCAAGGAGAGTTCAGCGTCCAATAATTCTTTTTGTCTAGCGTCTTCCAAATCTTTTAGAGCCTTTTTGCGAGCAATTTCAGCGAGTTCTGCCTTTTTTCGCGCTTCTTCGACTTCTTGTTGAGCTTTTAGACGAGCGTCTTCGGCGTCTTGTAGAATTTTTTTCCGATTGGCGTCAAGAATACGTTGTTGTTCTTCTCGTTGACGTTCACGTTCGTCTTCTTCGTCCTTGATTTTTTTCAAGCGTGCTTGTTCTTCGGCTTCTTTTTTTTCGTCTTCTACGGGCTTGTATTCTTTCCGATAGATCTCTGCGAGAAGACATACGATTTCGATAGGTGTGCTGTACTTTTTTATGCCATACGTTCCTTGATAAAATACAGGTCTTCCGTTTACAGAATGATCAAGCGTTGTCGTTGTTTGGATATCTTTCATCATTTTTGTACATCCACACGAGCGAATCATATATGGATCGTATCCAAATGCGGTGAGGACCATCCGATCCGTGATATAACGTTCCGTGTCTAAGCATTGGAAGCATTTGATATAGGGAAGGCATTTTTCAGCTTGTTCCGCGTCAACAGGTTTGCTTTGACGGTATTCTCGAATGGTTTCAAGAATAGTTTCCCGAATGACTTGATTGAAATCCATATATTTATTATATATTAAGAATATATTCTTAATATTACTTTATTTAATAACACTTTATATAACAAGTTAAATACATCATCGCAAACGTGATAACCATTGAAAACCACCACTTATTGGTAATCAAATATGAATAACTAAAAATTAAGACCGTATTTAACAATGTTAACTGTGTTTTCAAATTTATGTAAAATATAAGCATTCCCATAATGAAAGAAATACACATATACGAAATAGCGTTCATTTCTCTCAAAACACGTTGATCGTGATCGTTCAGTTCTTCTAACAACATGTCATCCATATAACGGAACATTTTAATCTCTTCTTATCTATTTTGTTTAAAATAGATAATGAACGCCAAAACTCAATTTTATTTATATTTCACAAAGAATAATAATCCATCAATCGTTTTCCGGTAGGATCATATTCAACTATACCAGGAGGCTTAAAAGACAGATTTAAGCGTTGACATACGAACTCATCCAAAGATTCTTCGTCATAAAAATTAATATTCATCATATCCGCATCATCTGGGTCAAAATGATATCTCAATGTATCATAATCAATCACCAGTTGAGGTTTAGACAAATCTTCCATATACATTTTTTCAAGATCGTCGTCATCAATGTATTGATAAAGTTCGTGATAGGGTCCATTGTTTTTCGGATTACCCATCTCTACATACCAAGGCGTGTTTTCCACACCATCTCTTTTTTCATAAACAACGATTGGTTGTGGTTCGTTAATCACCAAAAACAATGTTTCTTCATCTGTCAAATAAGGAACAATTTCATTTGATAGTTCAACATAAGAGACATCTCCATTCTTCTCCATTTTTTCATAGAAAATACGTAGAACATAGGTAAGACGATGCGGAACAATCGTTGGGTACTGGTCGAGTAGAAGAAGACGAAGTTTTTTGATGGTCAAGTGTTTTGGAGCATAAGGAATCGTTACAGTAAGAAGGTCTCCGTTAAGAAGTTTGAAATAGAGTTTCATAATTATTTTGATTAAAATAATTATTTATAACTGATTAATCATTTTTATGTCTCCTTTTATTCACACGCCTTAAAATCAAAGTTTCCCAATACTCTCTTGAGCTTGCTAAGGAGATCAGGTTTATAATTTTCATTGCCAGTCTCTAGACTGGTGATTACACTTTCTGTCACATTTAACTTTTGCGCAAGCATTTTACGGTTCATGTTTTTTTCTGCACGGAGTTGAGCGAGTTTTTGGCCAAACACCTTGCTAAATTTTTTTGGGGCTTCTGTAAAACCATCTTCTTTTTCTTCAATTTTCGGTTTCGGGTTGTTGGAAACTTTCTTAGGCGAAGCCTTCTTCAACACAACAGGAGACCAATCTTGATGAGACATATATACTTGTTTTTATAACATTAACTTAAACAAAGGAAAAATCAATTTTATTACCTTGTAAAAATACTTAAAACATCAAACACGATCTTGACAGCTCCTGAAACATCTGTTTCAACGGTATAAAATTCTTTTTTATCTTCTTTGTCATTCAACTCAGGAAGAGGTTTTGGAGGAAATGACTTAACTGAACCGGGTTTTATACATTTTCCTCTGTCTTTAAAAGACATCTCACAATTACATTGACATGTTTCTTGTCTACGACCTCTACTTTCATCGTCATAAACAGACCATCCTTTCGGATTAATATGCACGTAATCATATTCATTGTATTTTGGTTTTGTGCTATCTTTCTTAGAATGAGCCGATTTTAACACACCATTTTCATTGAATATATATTTACGCATAACACCATGTCCCGATTTTAGTACATTTTTATCAATTGTTGGAAATAACATTTCAATGGCTTCTTTGTCTGTAATGACCATTATTTCAATATCTTTTTTAATACCATTATTCCTCATTTCTTTAAAAACTTTCGCGAAATAAAATGACAATGTATTTTCAATCTCCGTCGTTTTGCTTTTTAATGACGATAATCCAAGATCATACCCAGAGTTATCATTAACACCTTCATTTTCATACAATTTGATGGTTTCAGAAACATCATCGTAATTTTGGTTTGTAAGATGGTTTACCACAACTACTGGATGACTTGCTCTTTCGTGTTCGTCATACATAATGTCTCTGACAATAACCGAAGACTCGATGGAAGATGGATTTATAGAAGATAAAATAACATCTACATGAAAATTTCTTTCACGTAAATCATTTCCTAATCGCGTCATTGTATCATATCCCAAACAACTAATATGGGGTAAAGCATTGCAAGTCAACGTTTCACCTTCCACAAAAAATACAACATTGAGTTCGTTACCTTCCGGATGATATTTGAATATATTACTTTTACGTTTGTCTTTACTATTATCTTTTTTACAACGAAGACACTCCTTATGCACATATGTTCGATCGGTTCTTAATTCAAACTGTTTGATTTCGTTTTTTGACAGTTTCAACTTGTCGAAATCAAATTCATACGTTTGTACGAGATATGGATAATTCCTAACTGATTGAAAATGCACAAAATCGATTTCGGATCTCTCTTTTAAATTCTTCAATTTGGCTTGATCATTTTCGAGTTGTTTTTCAATCAGTTCTTTTGTGGTAAACAAAAGGATAGTTGTGTTACTAAGATCTTTAAATGTATTAAAAAACAAGCTTCCTTCAAATGTAGTATCCTTTTTCTCATCACCACCTTTTGTAATTTCAAACATTTTGTTATAAGGGGTTTCTTCATAATATTTGTCTTTGTCGAGAGTAAATTTTTTAATGATGTTGTTTTTAATTTCAGCCTGAACTAGAGTTTGGGTTTCGGGGAATTCGTCAAGTTCAGGTATCACCATGATCTCGTCATTTACCGGTTCAATATTGGTTTGACGCCGATTGCGAAAAAAAACAAGAGCAGATTCAATGGAAGCGTTTCCGGACGTTGCAGCAACTTGAATCGGTTCGCCTTTTGACTGATAACCTCTGGCAATTTGTTCAATTTCAAACATACCTTTACAAGATAAAAGCGTGTCCTTTAACGTTTTTGTAGATATCTGTGACTGTGAGGTTTGTCCGATGTCACATGGTTCTCCTCTGGGAAGCCACACCACTTTGATGTTCTTGTTACTATTTTCACGTTCAGCGTGTCCATAAGGAATAGAATGAAGTTCAACAGGGTTTTCTTGTTGCTCCGGTTGTTGTTCAACTAGGTTTTCTTGTTGTTGTTCATGGTTTTCTTGTTGTTCAACAGGGTTTTCTGATTGTTCAACTGGGTTTTCTTGTTGCTCTGGTTCTGGTTGATTACACTCTTCTTGTTTTTTTAACAATTCATCACCTATTTTTTTCTTTGTATCATTATTGCAATCATTTTTGCTCATATAGGTTTGAAACGTTTCTGCTTTGAAATCTTTGCAAGCCAACTTAGAAATCGTTTTAGACATTGCTTTTACATCACATGTTTTATCTTTTTTAGCGTATTCTTCTTTGCATTCATCCTTTCGTTTTTTGATATACTCTTTATTTTCTTCATCAAAGTCTCCGTGTGCGTTACATTCGTTTTCATTAAAATCGTCATCTTTACACTTTATCTTTTCAAGACACTCCTTTAAAACATCTTCATTACCTTTATTGTCAAATAATGGATTTTCAGTTAATTCTCTTGGATTTTCCATACTTTATTTATACTAAAAATGAATTTATCTTTTATTTTTATTTTTAAGTTATATTCTACGCAATATTCTCTCGAATGAACCATAAGGATTTTATCGGATTTGAAACACTCCACAAAGAATATAAGGAAATCTCCTTTCAGCACACCGGAATTCCTTATACGGACTCTCAAATTGATGAATATGTACGTTCCTTTCATTGGGATTTTAACCCTCTTGTCCTCAAATCAATTAAAAAATACATTCATATTTATCTTCCCAAATACATTTCTTCGTTTTTAGATAAAAACACTGACCTGAAAGAAGACGGTGTTCTTTATTTTGGAATATCTGATAACGGAACAGTCTCCGGTATTCCTTATCAAGGAGATCTGACCTTATCTGATATTTTTACACAAGAAATCGTCGATTTTCTTGAACATCATCTTAAATGCGAAAACGGTGAGTGGAGACAATACATGACGGTAGAAATGATACCCGTTTCCTACACACCCGAACTTCTTTCACCCGTCCATCCCCGTTTGGAAGAATACGATCAAAAGAAAAACATGCTTGATTCGCTGATTCGAAAACATAATAAAAAATATTTAAAGTGGCAGCAGAAAAACGATCTCTATACACAAAAACTAGTCGATCTTTACGGAAACGCGATGATTCGTCGAAAATTTATGAAATATCTCAAAAAACACAATCAAATAGAAATGATTCGAGAAATTATCAATGGAGCAACAATTGAACAGAAAACATATGAAGAAATACGCGTTTATCGAGAACGTCAGGACAATCTCTACTACTGGATGTGTCGTTGGAAAGATGAAGTTTTGGAAGAATTGAGAAAGGATAAACCGGTTCGCGAAAAGGCGTATAAAAATATGCTGTCTCACGTTGAATCATTGTATGGTCCAATGTATATTTTTATCAAGATGGAAAATATGGTGAAATGGTGGATGCAGCATAATCAACAAATGAATCTCTATGTGATCAAATTTACATTCAAACGACCTGAGATTCCTTTAGAGATTTCGTATAAAGAATATAATAAAGACAAATGGATTAAATCCTATCGTTCTTTGGATGAACAAAAACAGCCGTGTTGTTTACCTTATTAATAAAACATAAAATTTATGTTTTATGTTTTATAATATAAAATGTCTGCTCGTACAATTACATCATTCAACGTAACCGTATCATCTACCACTATCCAAGTATCTTGGAATTCATCAGCAGCTCTATTTGGGGCGACTACACCAATTAACTGGTGGATTCTTAAATCTACGGATTTAACTACATCTGTTGAAACAACATTCAATATTACACTATACGATTCAAGCGGAGTTCCTCAGGCTGGAGGAAACGCTACATTTAATGGAGAAGTAATCAACAATACAGGTAGTCTCACGAGACTTACAATCTATAACCCTACGTTAAATTATTTAAGCCTGATCCAAGCTCATAACGCAACTTTTTCAATTCAAGGAAGAGGTTTCGTAGTTATGACAAGTACGCAACAGTTTACAAACAATGTTACCTCTTCTTCTTCATATTTGGTACCTACTCTTCCATCGGTACCTTGTTTTCTAGAAGGAAGTTTAATTTTATGCGCAGATGGTGTGTATCGTCCGATCGAGACATTGTCTAAAGGAGTCATGGTAAAAACATTTGAACACGGAGATGTAGCGATTGATGTAGTTGGTAAATCCGTGTTACACCATAAAAAAGATAATGACAAGAGAGAACGATTATTTGTGTACAAAACAGATGCAGAAGACTTGGTGTTGACTGGAGGTCATTCAGTATTGGTTGATCAGCTGACTGTTCCTCAGGTAAAAGATATACTTTCGATGATGGGTAACATCTTTATGACGGATACTAAATTCCGTTTACCTTCTTGTTTAGATGACAGAGCAGAACCTTATGAAAGATATGATGAATCGTTTACTATTTATCATATTTGTCTCACCAATCAAAATCCTGAATTAAATTATGGAGTCTATTCAAATGGTGGTACACTTGTCGAGACATGTCAAAAAGAGTGTGTTGAAAAAATGGAGCATCATCAATAAAATTATTCATTCCAATTCCAACCCCACATATTAAATACGTTTCCTACACCCGTACCAGCAGCAGCAAATTCATAGGTTTGATTTATCCAATAAACAAACCAAGCAAGTAAGATAAGAAACACACCTGCGATAATCATTATCATCGAAGTTGTTTTTGGATTATTAATCGTTACTTGATTTTCAGAATCGATATAAACCGTTATAGTACTACCTTTCGATATACTACTTGAACCAGTATCTAAGAAACGATTTTCTTCTTTACCCTTATAAGTATAAGACACGTTGATATTACATGTTTTTGGGACACATTTAACATCGATCACTTTTGCATCTACTTTCTCGTAGCTCATTTGAATCCATTTTATACCAAAATAAAAAAATAAGATACCGATAAGAGAAATGATAATCGCCCATAGCGTAGACGTAAAACGTCCAAACGATGCCATACCTCCGTAAATACGATCTCCTAATTTTTTTGGCGTATTTGTTTTTGACTTTGTCATTTTTATATTAATCAATATAAAAATTTAACCTTTATAACCACTTGCAATTTCAATCGCCATCTCCTCAAATGGATGTTCGTAACGTTGACTATTCGTATAAGTCTCGGCATCTGTAATAGAAGACGGTGTATCAGACCTGTAGATTGTAGCATATGTTCGACCGTCGCGTTCATAAATCCATTCATCGATATCAGGATTTGCTCGTATGTAATCAGAACCCTCTCTCTTTTTTACTCTTTTAAATCCCCGATAAGAAAGGTAGGAGTCTACTCCCATTATTTTTTGATAGACGTGTACTTTTTCGTGAATAAGTGTACGTAGGAATGAAGGAGTATCTCTTATGTCAGATGAATGCAGAACAATCACATCACCTACCGTATGAGGAAGACCTTGCTCGTAATCATTTGTACGTACGATTCCAAACTTCCAAGGTATTTCTGCTGCTACATTTCCGTCAAACCAATCGTATTTTACAGATTGGAGATAGGTCTTTGCTTTTCCAACTAACTTTCGAAGAAGATCTTCTTCGTCTTTAGTAAAATCAGATACTGCATTATGCATACGTTGAAAATATTCCTCTTTAGAAGAAACTCCTCGGGCGTGAAGATCGCTCGAAGTAAATGTATCATAGAACGAATGATTGCTTAAGAGTGTGCGGAGAAGTTCTTGTTTTGAAAGGAAAAACATAAAGGTTACATGTTTTTTCACAGCTGTTTTCCCCACGGGTTCGTATAATTCAGTTTTTTCATTATGTTTATCTTCCTTCACGTCTTTTAAAAAATAAAAAAGACATAAAAC
>JACCDW010461733.1_pt1 | contig 17093 bp, 7 predicted proteins | sample 7449781 | NCBI WGS metagenome assembly JACCDW01 (sample SAMN15323449, study PRJNA562643) | freshwater metagenome | isolation source: river surface water | place: USA:Blue River Watershed | collected 2017-08-18
GAAGCACCGAAGCCCAGGTTGCAATGTTTACTGAAAGAATTAATTTTATCAGTAATCATTTGAAAACCCAACGTAAAGATAAGAGCGCTGAATTATCTCTTATCAAGTTGGTAGGTAAGCGCAGAAGCTTGTTGAATTATCTTGCTAAGAAAGATATCTTCAAGTATCGTGCATTGATTAAGGAATTAGGATTACGTAAGTAATTTCTACGATATTTTATTAAAAGGAAAGCCCCGTTCGCCAACGCGAATCGGGGCTTTTTGTTTGATATAATTTAAAAAATAAATACAATGTTTAATATACAAAAAACACAATTTGATTCCGGTGACGGTAAAATCATCGAAATTGAAACTGGTAAACTTGCCAGAGAAGCACACGGAAGTTGCGTAGTTAAAGTGGGTAAAACCATGATTTTAGCTTCGGTAGTTTCTAATTACGATGCAAAAGAAGGAGTAGATTTCTTACCGCTAAGTGTTGATTACCAAGAAAAGTTTGCAGCAGTAGGCAGAATACCTGGTAGCTTTCATCGCAGAGAAGCAAAGTTATCAGATTATGAAGTATTGATTTCACGATTGGTGGATCGTTGTCTACGTCCTCTATTTCCTGAAGACTATCATGCCGATACACAAGTAATGTTGACCTTGATTTCTTCAGACGAGAATATTCTTCCTGATACCTATGTAGGTTTAGCTGCTTCAACCGCATTAATGCTAAGTGACATTCCTTTTAATGGACCCATCTCTGAGGTGCGAATTGGAAGAATCGATGGACAGTGGATTTTGAACCCTACCAAAGAAGAATTAGATAAATCCGATGTAGATCTTTTGGTGGGCGGTACTGCCAACGACTTAAACATGGTTGAGGGCGAAATGCAAGAAATTTCCGAAGAGGAATTTTTGTCAGCATTACAATTTGGACACGATGCCATTAAACGTCAGTGTGCAGAGCAAATGGCATTCTTAGAAAAAATGGGTGGTAGAAAGCCTGTTCGTGAGTACAACCATGAAGATAATGACGAAGAACTTCGTGAACGTGTAATTCGTGAAACTTCCGCAGCTATTAGAGTTGTTGCTGAAAGTGGTGCTTCAAAAAAGGAGCGCTCCGAACAATTTAAAGCGATTATTTCGGAATACGTTAAACAATTTGAAGGTCATGAAGATGAGAACAGATTGGTTCGTTTAGCTAAAAAATATTTCCACGAAGCAGAATACAATCAAATGCGCGCCATGATTCTTGAGAGCGGTAAGCGTTTGGATGGTAGATCTACTACCCAGGTAAGACCTATATACACTGAAGTTAATTATCTGCCCGCAGCTCACGGTTCTGCTGTGTTCACACGCGGTGAGACCCAATCATTAACCACGGTAACACTTGGTGGTAAACTGGACGAACAGTTGCTGGATGCCCCTATGCTGCATGGTAAAAGTCGTTTACTATTACACTACAATTTCCCTGGATTTTCTACCGGTGAGGTAAGACCTAACCGTGGTCCTGGAAGACGTGAGATTGGACATGGAAACCTAGCATTACGTGGATTAAAAGCCATGTTACCCGCAGATGTAGCATATGTAATTCGTATTGTAAGCGATATTTTAGAATCTAATGGTTCTTCTTCTATGGCTACCGTTTGCGCCGGATCTATGGCATTAATGGACTCCGGTATACAATTGCGTAAACCTGTTGGAGGCATAGCAATGGGATTAATTACCGATGAAACAGGAAAGTACTCAGTGCTTACTGATATCTTGGGCGATGAAGACCACTTGGGTGATATGGACTTCAAGGTTGTTGGAACTAAAGACGGTATTACCGCTTGCCAAATGGATATTAAAATCAATGGTCTTAAATGGGATATGGTATCTCAGGCTTTGAAGCAAGCAAAAGATGGAAGATTGCATATCCTTGGCGAAATGGAGAAAACAATTAGTGAAGCAAGCACTGACTTGAAGCCGCATACTCCAAGAATTGAATTAATCATTATCGATAAAGAATTTATTGGTGCAGTAATTGGCCCAGGCGGAAAGATAATCCAAGAACTTCAAGCTCGTACCGGTACTACTATTTCTATCGAAGAAAAAGAAGGAAAAGGGTATGTGGAAATACTAAGCAATGATGCCGATGGAATGAACGCAGCTAAAGCCGCTATTCAAGGAATCGTTGCTATTCCAGAAGTTGGTGCAACTTATACAGGTAAAGTAAAAACCATCACTGATTTTGGAGCTTTTGTAGAATTCATGCCGGGTAAAGACGGTCTATTACATATCAGTGAAATATCATGGGAGAGAATAAACTCCATGGAAGGTATATTTACTGAAGGTCAAGAACTAGAAGTTCAATTAGTTGAAGTAGATCAAAAAACAGGAAAATTCCGCTTAAGTATGCGTTCTCTAACTCCTAAACCAGAAGGTTACGTTGAAAGAGAAAGTAGACCAAGACCTAGCAACAATGGCGGAGATAGAGGCGATCGTAGAGGTGGATTTAATAAAGGCAATAAGCCAAGACATTAATTCTAACAAAACGAGACCCTAAGAGCATTATCCAAAATAAGATTTGGATTAAACTCAAAAACTAGTAAATACTTATTTCAAACAGGCTGTTTCTCAATTGGAACAGCCTGTTTTTTTAAAGTAATAGAGAAGTTGTTATTCAGTATCGACTTCACCAACAAATAGAACCAAAAAACAATACAGGGGAACGCTTTTAACTGATACGTTTCAACAATTAATTGTCTCCATTTCAGAGGATAAATATCTGTTGGACCTAAAATCGTAAACAACAATACCATTACAACTAAAACCCATTCCAAAACACTTGGTCGACGTGTATAGGCTACCCATACAGCGATAGGCACAACAGCTATGATATAAGTAGCTGATTCTGCCATATGGTTAAAAATAACCATCCAAATAATAATTGATAAAGCATAAGGCCAATAGAAAGAAGCACTATTGATGTATTTCCTTGCAACGAACAAAGGTAAAATCTGAACTATTAGGCCAACTAAAATTATAGTATTCTTGGAATAATCTAAACCGAACCAAGATTTCAACCAACCCATTACGGAATATTTTACATGAATACTAAAATCATTCTGCAATAACAGAAACCAATCTCGATAATGCTGTAACAAGGCATCCATACCTCCAAATACCGCAGGTATAAAAGCAAAAACAATTAACAATCCCATCCCATGAAGTATTGCTTTTTTAAGTTGTTTTGAAAAACACAGAAATATCAAAAAAAACAGAACCCCAAAAATTTTAATGAATGCGGAAAGCCATATATATAAAACTGACTGCAAGGTTTTCTCTTTAATCGCAGCGCTAAAAGAAAGTAAAAGCAAGCCTACAACAATACCATTACTTTGCGAATTTAATCCAGCAGTAATGGCTTCTGATAGTATAATCAAAGACAAAATTAATCCCCGACTAGAATTTAGCAATCCTAAATTTCTTAATCCAACAACGGGCAAGACAACATTCACAGCCGTCCAAATTCCATAACCCAACCAAACGGGCATATAATAAAATGGTGCCATTAACATGGCAAAAAAGGGCGGATATTTATATAAATCGAAATACTCTTTTGGGTAGGTAATATATAAATTTAATGATTCCAATAAATGCCCAAAAGATTGTCTAAAAATCAAATAGTTGTTATAATGGGAATAGTACCCACCATTATTAAACATATCGCCCCAAGGGCTAAAAAAATTCCTTAGTACTATAAAACAAATCGCCAACAGATAACCTAGGGTTACTAAACCATTTAAGAGCATTTGTTTCATGTGTTCAAAAATAATGGGAAGTATTTAATTTGATTGAGGATTCTATTGAATTTTCCTTTTAGACATTAATCATTTTCTTTTAGCATAAACAAAATCATCTGTTATAAAATCTTACAGGTAGGCAGATGGAAACAACAAGGGCGCCTTGAGGCGCCCTTGTTGTTAATTATCTAAATTAATGTGTTAAATCAAACACATTGAAATCTTGATTACTATTTAACCCTTATCCCATTTTGGAACAATACAACGAAGGCATCTTGATATCCCAAGGAACGCAATCTCGCCTTCTCGTTTGCAGCCTCTTCCTCGGATTTAAACACCTTGTCTGAAGTATATTTATAATATCCACCTTGAGAATACTCAAATACGTTTCCAACACCTTTATCCGCAAATTCTTTAATGTTCATGCGTTGTTTGGAAATAATAAACTGAACACGGTATTCTAATTTGCCATAATAATCAGCAATAGTAGCAGAGGAACTATTACTTACAGGACTTGACCTAACCGGTGTGTTATTCGAAACAACTGGGGTAGAACGAACTTCGGTAGGAGCTGCTGAAGGCAAACATGCCGGTGCTTCTAGTTTATCTGCTATACCATCCCCATCACTATCGAAATCGATATAATCAGGTCTACCATCTTTATCAGTATCTACCGGTGTGGGGCCATTTCCTCTTTCAACAGAATCGGGAATAGTATCACCATCAGAATCGGAATCTAAGAAATTTGGTTTTCCATCCTTATCGATATCCATTCTACCTTCTAACTTATCTGAAATTCCATCATTATCGCTATCTAAATCTAAATAGTTTGGTGTACCATCATTATCAAAGTCGTCTACACCATCGTATCTATCCGAAATACCATCATTATCGGAATCAGAATCCAAGAAATTCATTACTCCGTCACCATCACTATCTACTACACCTTCATATGAATCATCAATCCCATCCCCATCGCTATCTAAATCGATATAATTAGGTTTACCATCTCTATCTGCATCAGTTGCTTTTTCAACTGCATCCGGAATGCCATCATTATCACTGTCTCTATCAATAAAATTAGGCAATCCATCGTTGTCTGGATCTCCCTTTCCTTCTATCGCATCGTTCAAACCGTCATTATCAGAGTCTGAATCCAAATAGTCAGGAATATTATCACCGTCAGCGTCACCACAAATCATAGGACCTTGATTAGCCGCTGAATTACTTGCGTATCCTTTGCCGCCTGTAGCTGTATTCGGCTTGCCTGTTTCCCCCATGTTGTTGTTTACAGAATTACTACTTCCACTGTGTTGAGCGGTGTTGACTTTATCTATTTTAAACCTATTAGTTGAAGAAGAACTATTGCTTGAATTATTGCTAGCCGTTATACCTGAACTTCTTGCATAATTATCCACTAAAACCTCCGCTTCCGCGCAAGGTACAATTCGCTTAACAACATACTCCGTTCTACGATTTTCTGCATGTTGTTGTTCATTACAATTAACACCATCCGCGCATGCATTCTTCAATCTACTTTCCCCGTATCCACGATATCTCATTATTGATGCATTCACGCCTCTAGAAATTAAATAATCAAAAGATGCCTTGGCACGTGATTGAGACAATGTAAAATTATTCTCAGCACTACCTCTAGAATCTGTGTGTGAACCTAACTCCACATAAAGTCCAGGATTATCTTGAAGAATAGCGCCTAATTTATCCAGCTCCATCTTAGAAGCTACCGTGATTTCCGATTTACCTTTTTCAAAGTATATTGGTTTAATATCAAACAATGAACCCAATTCGTCTCCTACAGTATAAGGAATTGCGGCTATTTTAATTTTATTATCATCTCCTTTTAATCCCGGCTTCAACGTATCTTTTACAATTGCATAGCGATATCCACATGGATGAGAAGAAATTTGAAAAACAACATTCTCACCCTCAGGAATTTCATAATCAAATCTAACAATTCCTTGATCGTCAGATTTCAAATTAATCGCTGGATCTGCATCATTTAAATTATCAAACGCAACCATTTCATTGGCAATAGGCAAGCCCGTTTTCTCATCTACTAACTCCGCCACAATTTCATCGCCCGATCCTTGTTTCACATCCAACAATTCTGACCATCTAAAGTAATAATTGTCGTCATTACCGTTTCTATTTGATGCAATTGTACCCCAATTTTGAGTGTCGTGAATTTGGGCACTAAAATCATCGTAACTTGAATTCACCGGTAACCCCATATTAATCAAGCCCAGCGCAGAATCAAAATAGAATAAATCTAATCCACCGTATCCCAAATGTCCTTCAGAAGAGAAATATAAAACTCCAGAATCACTGAAAGCGGGGAAGTTATCGCGCAACGGTGTATTAATTTCCGGACCTAAATTAACCATTTCGCCTAATTTCAATCCAAACTCATCATCCTGAATTATCGGAGCCTCCCATAAATCTGACTTTCCATATCCTGCTGGATTATCAGAAACAAAAACTACTCTTTTTCTATCCGAAGAGATAACTAAATTAGCAACCGAAAACTGCGAATTGTTAAACTGAAATGGAACTTCTTTCCATTCTTTTGTAATTGGGTTTTGTCTAATTGCATAGATTTCCAAAACCCTTTCTTTTTTACTGTTTAATTTCTTCGCATTTCTGGTTATATAAACCCATCCAGTATTAATATCTACATAACTTACATATTGATTCAATTTAGGATCATTAACGGTAGATCGAGTAGACATTGTGTAGCTACTATCTCCATATTTAGCAAAATAAATTGCATAATTTGGTTTACCCGTCCACGCGGAAAGGGATATTTTCAATCCACTTTGTTTTTGAGCCGAAAAATAAACATTGCCTTTTTTATCTGGTACTAATGCGTATTCACCATCCACAGAATTGGCAGCAAACGGTTTTATTACGAAGAAGGAATCGAAATTGTTGTCTGACCAATACTCTTCTTCAGCATGCAACAGCTCAAATAACTCTGAACTTAGTTCAGGAAAAAACGGCTTATCCTTATACGTTGTATTTTTTAACTCCAACAAAACACTATCAGAAAACCGATAATTCTTATTTTTACGTTCATTCAAGGCATAAAACAAGCGATCGTTATCATCCACCTGACCTGCATATTTATTAAATAATATCTTATAAGACTCATTGGCTTTAGATACTTGGTCGGTCTGATAATATGAAAAAGCCAAGGCTCTTTGATTATTATAATCCTTTTTAGTTGCTTCAACTTTACCCCCATTCAAATTAATGATTTTAGGATAATCGTTATTATAAACTGCTGTTACCAAAGATTTTTGGCCAAACAAATTTATTACAGCCGAAAACGTGACAACTAATACTAAATATGACTTCGAAAATTTCATTGTTGATGTAATAATTAATTAGAAATACCTTGGAACACGAACCTTACTATTTTCATAATACGGCACCATAAACTGGACACCTATTTCATGAGATCCACGAACATATTGTCCGATGTCACCTAAAACTGTATCAAACGAATAGAACACAGTAAAATTATCACTTGCGATAACATTTGCCATTATTCCCGCAGTGTTTGAGGTACGGTAAAAAGCGCCTAAACTAAATTTATCCTTGTATATAGCATGTACATTGAAATCTGCCAAAACGGGTGCTCCATCGGTAAATTTAATTTGAGTTGTTGGCTTAATCTTTAAATCTGTTCCAGCATCTAACACTACTCCACCTGTTAAATAATAATGAACTTGAGCGGCATATTCAACGTTGTAGTTGGTTCTAACATCTGGATTCACAAACACCATTCTTGGTGCACTTACACCAACGAAATACTTGGATGAATATAAATACACACCAAAGCCTGTCATTGGGCTTGAAATTGAATAATCGTTATTTACAAAACCAACGTCATTCCCAGTGTTTAGTCTGATTTTAGATAATTCTGCCTTATAATTGTACACACCCAAACGTAAACCAACGGATAAATTTAAATCATCTGCCAATTGTTTATGATAAGCTATATTTCCCGCTATTTGGGTTTCACTAAAAGGACTTGCTGCTTGAAATTTTCCGATTTTTCCAGTTTGAAAATTAAGTCCCGCAGCAAAATCACCAACTAGAGGGGAGTGAACTGCAAAATTCTGATATCTTGGTGCACCAGGTAATTCTGTCCACTGTGTTCTTGACAATGCATTTGCTACCAAAGTCCTTTTTGAACCTGTATATCCAGGATTCATCGCCATGGAATTAAAATCGTAATGGGTATACATTTGTTCTTGCTGTGCCGTAGCTGTAGATAATACAACAAAGGACAACAGGATTAATCCGTATTTCATTGTTTTTATATTGTTAATAATCATCCGTTTTTAAGATTAAGGTTTGATGTAAATGTTGCCAGTTATATTTGGCATATTGAATTTATTAGGTTTAAAGACGAAATAATATATTCCTTCAGGAACAACACCGCTTCCAAATTTCAAACCTGAACCACCGAAAGTTCCATCCCAATTATTAGCATATCCTAAACCAGACTCAAACACAATTTGACCCCATTGATTTATCACAATAAATTGAGCTTCTTTATACACACGCAAACCGGTAATGTAGAATAGATCGTTTACACCATCTCCATTTGGTGAGAAACCTTCTGGGATAACATATTGAGGATCAAGGAAGTCTTTTTTACCGTTTTTGTCTAAGTCCAATTCACCTTCAATAGCATCTTTCAATTCATCATCATCGCTATCGTCATCCAAATAATTTTTGATTCCATCACCGTCATAATCTGCGTTCGTCTCATTTAGATCTAAAATTCCATCCCCATCGCTATCATCGTCTAACCAATTTCCTTTAGAATCTCCATCGGGATCCGCTGTTCCTTCTTCTTGATCCGATATTCCATCGCCATCAGAATCCAAATCCAAATAGTTTGGATTGGTGTCATTATCTGCATCGGAATCAGTTTCAATTTTGTCGGAAATTCCATCCCCATCGCTATCATCATCTAACCAATTTCCTTTGGTATCACCATCTGGATCCGCTGTTCCCTCGGTTTTATCCAAAATTCCATCTTCGTCAGAATCGGTATCAATATAATTTCCTTTACTATCGGAATCCGAATCGGTTGCTGTCTCAATTAAGTCTGTAATACCATCATCATCTGAATCGATATCCAAGTAATTTGGTTTTAAATCTCCATCCGTATCAACTACACCTTCTATAGCATCGTTAATAAGATCGTTATCCGAATCCGTATCTCTCCAATCCTCTGTTATATCATTATCGCTATTTGCTGGTCTTTTATCGCTCGCATCAGCCCAACCGTTAAAACCATCCGCGGCATCCTTAATGCCATCATTATCGGTGTCTGTGCCATCGACCTTACCGTCTTTGTCGGCATCAACATATTTCTCCAAACTCTCAACTACATCAAAAATACCATCACCGTCGGAATCCAAATCCAAGTAATCTGGCTTACCATCTCCATCTTTATCATTGGGAAGTCCAACAATTATTGGATTATCAGTTTGACCGTTACCGTTTGCATCCATATCGCCGAGATCAACCTCAACAATATCATTTATACCATCATCATCAGAGTCTAAATCAAGAGCATTCGGAATACCATCCCCATCGAAATCTTGACCTACATAGGATTTCATGCTGTCGTTTTCCACTAAATCAGAAATCGCATCATTATCGGAGTCGAAATCGAGATAATTCATGGTTCCGTCACCATCCGTATCTATATTCTTTTCTATGTAATCTGGTATACTATCTTTATCCAAATCTTGAATAAAGACATTTACTTTTATTTTCTTGGTGGTGGAATTTCCATGAATATCTGTTATAGTAACATTTACTGTATTATCTCCAACATTCGCCAAGTCAAATTTTGACTTGGATAACACAATTGTACCGATATCGCAATTATCTGCTGAATCCGTTACAACCATTCCTGTGTTTAAATAAGCGAACCCAGAAAAATCAATAGGTATTACCTTATCTACAACTGTTAAAGTTGGAGAAATGGTGTCTTTTATGAATACACTTGCTGTATCTGAACTTACATTATCATTAATATCTGTAACAGTTAAGGTCACAATATATCTTCCCACATTAGTACATTCAAAATTTAATTTATCCAATGCAAGAGATTTTACTCCGCAATTGTCTGTAGATCCATTATCAATATCTGTAGTAAGTATAGAACCCTTTCCAGCAGAATTTAAATAAACAACTTTAGTTCGGGTTTTAACAGTAGGAAGAATTGGGTCTACGTGTTTTACTCGGGTATGGATAGTATCCTCACAAGCATTGTCATCGATGGCTTTAACGATGTAAACATTATCAAATAGATTAACAACAGGACTAATAGCATTAACACCATCTACTTGATAGATATAATTTCCAATTGCTGAAGTACCGCCAGTTGCTGAAAAAATAATTTTACCCGACCCATCACAAATTGAACTTGGAGTAGTAGAGAGTACTAATTCAGTAGGTTCACCAACTGTTAATTTACCTGTGATTTGACAATTATTATCGTCAGTGATTGTATAATCGTAATCACCAGCATAAAGAGAAGTAATATCCTGAGTAGATGCTGTGTATAAAGCAGGTCCAGTCCAGTCTACTAAATAGTTGCTTGAACCTGCAACTGTACCTCCAGAAATCGACAACGTTATTTCGCCATCCTTACCTTTAAAACACTTCACATCGGTAACAAAACCAGTGGCTGAAATTAAAGTTGGTTCTGAAATTGCAACCGAAAGATTCATTACACAGCTGTTATCATCGGTTACTTTTAAATCATAAGTACCTGCCGCTAAATTGATCAAATCTTCGGTTATGTCAACTGGATTACCACTTTCGGTCCATTCATATTTATATGAATTACCAACAGCTAATGTACCTCCCGTAACAGTTGCATCTATTTCACCAAGAGCATCCCCATTACATACATTATCTACATGGGTTTCTGTTATTGATATGATTGAAGGCTCTGAAACAGTAATTGTTTTTATTTCGATACAACCATTATCGTCAACTACAGTGATTTCATAATCACCTGCCTTTAAACCAAGCAAATCTTCGGTAGTGGAATTGATTGGTGAATCATCCCACTGGAAATCGTAAGGGGTTGTTCCGCCAGAAGTTGTTACATCAATTTCACCCGTTGCGGCTCCATTGCAATCTACTTCAGTTACAATTTCACTGATGCTCAATTTAGTTGGCTCTTTTACTGTACTTTTATTTACAACCTTACAACCATTATCATCGGTGACGGTAACTTCATAGTCTCCAGCAATTAAGGATGTTATATCATCTGTTATTGCAGAATAGGTTCCGGGGCCGGTCCATGAATAAGAAATAGGAGTAGTTCCACCTGTTGCCGTCAAATCGATTGCACCTGTTGAAGCACCATTACAATCCACATCCGTCACTACTGCAGTTGCCTCTAACTTTAAAGGTTCTTTCACCACTATGGAGCTTAGTATCAATTCGCATAAATTAGCATCCTTAATTTTCACAGAATAGTTGTTATCTGCTGCTAAACCAGAAACATTTTGCGTTGTTGGCGTAAACCCAGTTGGGCCTGACCATTCGTAGGTATATCCTGGTTTTCCTCCGCTAACTGAAAGACTGATTTCACCCGAATTATCATTAAAACATTTAAGATCTTTTGCTGTTGGAGTAGCCGTCAGTGCAGATGGTTCAGTGATAGTATAACTGCTAGTTCCTTTACATCCTTTATCATCTTCAATTTCTACATCATAAGTACCCGCTGCTAAACCAGTTAAATCTTCCGTTGATTTAGGAAATCCTGACAATACGCTTGTCCAAGTATATTTTGAATAGCTACCTGAACCACCGCTTGCAGTAATATCTAAGGCTCCTGTTAATTTACCATTACATAATACATTTGTTTGCGAAACAGTGCTTTCGATTTTTGCAGGTTCTTTAACTACGATTGAATTTAATGTCAACTCACAAGAATTAGCATCTTTAATTTTCACTGAATAGCTGTTATATGCTGCTAAACCAGAAACATTTTGCGTTGTTGGTGAAAACCCAGTTGGCCCTGACCATTCATAAGTATATCCTGGTGTCCCTCCACTTACCTGTAGACTGATTTCACCCGAATTATCATTAAAACATTTAAGATCTACTGCAGTTGGTGTAGCTGTGATTGCAGATGGTTCAGTGATAGTATAGCTGCTAGTTCCTTTACATCCTTTATCATCTTCAATTTCTACATTATAAGTACCCGCTGCTAAACCTGTAATATCTGCAATTGAGTTAGAGTAACCTACTGGAGTACTTGTCCAAGTATACTTATTAAATGTTCCCGACCCTCCTGACGCTGTGATATCCAATGCACCGGTAGAGTTGCCATTACATAACACATTAGTTTGCGAAACCGTACTAGTAATCTTAGCTGGTGAACCAATGATTGCATTTGAATTAGCGATGCAACCATTTACATCCTTAATGGAAATAGAATAGGTACCTGCTTGTTGTGACTTAAATACAGGGTCATTACCATAAGGACTTGAATTAAAACTATATTGGTATGGTGAAGTACCACCGTCAATATCATCTATATCTACTTCACCGTCAGAATACGAAAAACAAGAAACTTTAACTGCAGTATAACCAAGTATTTTCAAAGTAGGAATCTGCTCCACATCTATGTTGGCATCCACTTTATTTGTTCCATCTGTAGCTTCAATATTATATGTACCCTTTGGCAGATTATCGAAGTCAATTTGAGAAACTGTAGAATTTTTCGTTATTTTTGGAAATGTTAAGCTAGTTAATGTATAACTTGTAGGTGTAAAATTTACTTTAACTTCAATAATTCCATCCGAATACCCTAGACAAGAAACTTTCTTGGTATTTTTTAATGTAATGGTATTCTGCCCAAATGCGATGTTAGAAATTAATGCTACAAGGGCGATAGCAAAATATTTGTAAAATCTAATCATATTATTTTTTGTAGTAATTAGCATAGGCTTTGATATTTTATCATTTAACATATTCCTATTTTTTCGGATTTAAACCTGTTCTTAACGATACTCACTGGTTCTGGATTTACTAAAAATTTAGTGATTTCCGGACAGAACATCGTCAAATGTAATAAGTCAGGTGTAATGTACACCAAGTTTTCTAAAAACGGATATACACAATCGTGTCTAACTGTATACTCGAGCAAACAATCGAGATTGTCTTTGGTGGAACTATAATATTTCATACATCGTAAAACAACGATTTGGATCCATACCCCCAAAAATTATACCGAAAATGTTCTTTCTCCGATAAACTTAGTTAATGACAACAAAATATTATTGTAATAAAATACAGGTTAAAATACAGATTATTAATAGATTAGAAATAAAATTAACTGTATTATTAGATATAAACTTCAACCCTTTAAATCTATGGCCTCGATCATTCGTGGATGAATCCTGCCATTTTCCATTTACTTCTACTTTGTATTGAAATTTAGAACCCATAAAACTATCGACCAACATTCCCAAAAAACCTAAAAATACAAATACAAAAAACTCGTATAAACTCATGGAAATTTGGTATGACCCTATCGTAATTATCAATAAAGAACCAAATAAACCAGACAAAGTGCCAAGTAAAGTTACCCCTCCTGACACCCCAGCACTTAGAGGTTTATATGTTAGCAAATCTTTTGGTATTCCCCCAAAACGAGAACCAATTTCACTGCTGATAGTATCAGCCATACAGATTGCAACCGATACTAACATTAGTTTTTGTAAGTCTTGGTGATTTAACAACAATATTCCAAGAACAGATAATCCCCAGAACAACAGACCCAATAAAAAAACAACTCCCGCATTTGCAAAAACTTGAGACGCATTTCTTGGTTGATGAAATCGTTCGTCAGACACAATATCCTTAACTGGGAGCTTTCCAATAATTGAACCAAGCAATAAAAAAACCAATAAAGGCACCAGTGTATGTTTCGCTAATATCATTACTACAAAAGCCAATAACCAGGCTGAAATAGAACCCGAGAAAGTGAGAAACTTAATTCTATACAATCCAATTAATAGAACTATTGAAATAAACCCAAGTAAAAAAATTTGATCCGCTTTATATAAAAATGCCGCTTCAAATCCATTTCCCTTAAGCCAACGCAGCAATAAAAAAGCAAATAAAGTAACTGTAAAATTATCCGAACCCTTTTTGGAGTTAAATTCAGTTATACCAAGCACTAAAGAAAGAACCAAGGCTGCAATTAACAACTCCAATAGTGCGTAATTGGTATACCAATTTAAAAAGTAATAAATAATACCAAAAGAAGAAAGCACAAATGCTAAAAATCCGGTTATGGACTTATCATTTGTAGATGTTCGTTTAATTCCAGATAAAAAAGATTGATTTTCTTTTTTGCGTACCGAATAATCAGAAATCCCTCTCCCAATCATGCCCGCCAAACCATCCGATATTGCCAATATTGTTAATGAAAATGAAGTAACTACACGAAGTTCCTGCTGATTTTTGAGAATAATTATAGACAACATCAGAACAAAAACACCAACAAAATACAAGACTCCCCACTCCTTTTCTTTGGTTATTGGATCAGACAAGAATCCTTTAAAAATAGCCCATGACAACAATAATAAAGCGATCGAAACAATGATGAATAAAGGAACTATTGGTAAATATACAGAAGCATGTGCACACATTAAAATAACCGAAATATGCAACGACTTTTTTATATAAAAATGATAGGCTTTTGCTTTGCGCATAAACAAAACAGCCAATAACACCAATACAATAATGAAAATTAAATAAATTAAAAATTGTGCCACTAAAGAGATATAGAATTATCCAAACTAACACAAAAAACTTGAATTAGTTGTTTATTTGAATATGAATATTCTAAACCCTAGAATTATTTGGAAATTTTCAAGACCTCATACGATTATTGGAAGTGGATTAAGTATTGTTTCTATTTTTTTATTAGTCATTTTTTCCATTGAAAAACACGGCGAAATTGTAGAAAAAATAATACCACACGATTTTTCCGAAAAACGAATAGGGTTTATACCTAACTTAATTCATTCGTTGGAATTCTATTTGAATATTCTTATTCCAACAGTTATTGCTTGCCTACTATGCAATATTTTTATTACTGGACTCAACCAAATTACAGATATTGAAATCGACAAAATTAACAAACCTAAACTACCAATAATAACAGGAGAACTAACACCTATAGAGGCCAAAATTATAGTTATCATAGCAATAATTGGATCTTTATTTATAGCTTATTTTCATGATATATTTCTTTTTTATCTGATTGCAATTATTGGTGTAATTGGTGCTATTTATTCACTACCTCCTATTCGATTAAAACAACGATATTCTTGGGCTTCCCTTGCCATTGCTTTAGTAAGAGGACCCCTCATTAACATAGGCATTGCAATACATTTTATTGGTATTTTCAATCAAACAATTTCATTTATTACATTCCCTTGGTTACTTCCTTTAACTGTGTTTATTACCTGCTTTAGTATTGGTATTGCATGGTTTAAAGACATTCCCGATACCGATGGAGATAAACAATTTAATGTTAAAACATTGGCTGCCACTTTTAGCAAGAATAAAGCATTAAAGATGGGCACCAACCTAATTATTGGAACTTATGTTTTTATGGGTGTTGTTTGGTTTTTCATTCCCAATTTAAACCCTTATTCCGCCCTGTGGCTGTTTATAATCCACTTCATTCTTCTCTTTCTGTTTTACACTAAATCTAAAAACACAAATCTAGATTCTCAAGAATCTATCAAGAAATTTTACAAATTCTATTGGATTTTATTTTTCTTAGAATATTTGCTATTACCTGTAATTTTTCGCTTTGCATAAGCCTGCCATTGATAAATCCAAAAATTACAAACATCTGTAGCACCTCGATTATGGATGTATCAAATAATTTTCAAAATAGAAAGATATCACCAAAATTACATTTTACTAAACTTAACCATTTAAATATATCCCCGATAGCCTAACTTTGTGCAATTTTTGGATATATGCCTAAAGACAATTCTCTTAAACACGTTCTTATCATTGGCAGTGGGCCAATTATCATCGGTCAGGCTTGTGAATTTGACTATTCAGGGTCACAATCTGCTAGAAGTTTACGCGAAGAGGGCATTATCGTTTCACTGATTAACTCAAACCCGGCTACCATCATGACGGATAAAATAAACGCCGATCATGTCTATTTACAGCCATTAACCTCTGAGAGTATTGAAAAAATTCTATTAGAGCATTCTACAGGTCAACCAATTGATGCAGTATTACCCACAATGGGCGGTCAAACAGCATTAAACTTAGCTAAAGAATGCGATGAATTGGGAATTTGGGAGAAATATAACTGCCGAATCATCGGTGTAAATATTGAAGCGATTGATAAAATGGAAGATCGCGAAAAGTTCAGACAATTAATGGTTGAACTGGGTGTAGGAGTTGCTAAGAGTCAAATAGCTAATAGTTTCCTTGAAGGTAAAGAAATTGCTCAAAAAATTGGGTTCCCCATAGTAATTAGACCCAGTTATACCTTAGGTGGTACAGGAGGTAGTATTGTTTATAAAAAGGAAGAATTTGATGCCGCTTTACAACGTGGGTTAGAAGCATCGCCCGTACACGAAGTTTTGGTAGAACAGGCTGTACTGGGTTGGAAAGAATACGAATTTGAATTACTTAGGGATAAAAAAGACGATATCGCTGTAATCTGCACAATAGAAAACTTTGACCCCATGGGAATTCACACCGGGGATAGCATTACTGTTGCACCGGCCATGACATTAAGCGACACCGCATTTCAACGAATGCGAGACATGGCATTCAAAATGATGCGTAGCATGGGTGATTTTGCAGGTGGTTGTAACGTTCAATTTGCAGTAAATCCCGAAGATGAAGATATCATTGCCATTGAAATCAACCCGCGTGTTAGTAGAAGTAGCGCATTGGCTTCAAAAGCAACTGGTTATCCTATAGCAAAAGTAGCTACCAAATTAGCTATTGGTTATTACTTGGATGAACTTACCAATCCTGTTACCAAAACAACTAGTGCATTTTTTGAACCTGCTATCGATTATGTAATCGTTAAAATACCTCGATTTAATTTTGATAAGTTCCCTGGTGCGGAAACCAGACTAGGTTTCCAGATGAAGAGCGTGGGAGAAGTAATGGCGATAGGGAGAAGCTTCCAAGAAGCATTACAAAAGGCTTGTCAGAGTCTCGAAATCAGCAGACATGGCTTGGGTGCAGA
>JACCDW011479060.1_pt1 | contig 17089 bp, 14 predicted proteins | sample 7449781 | NCBI WGS metagenome assembly JACCDW01 (sample SAMN15323449, study PRJNA562643) | freshwater metagenome | isolation source: river surface water | place: USA:Blue River Watershed | collected 2017-08-18
CCAGGCCAGGGATGGCGCGCAGCCGGTCCATGGCCTGCTGGGCCAGGCGTTCGAGCTCGCGCTGGTCGGGGCCCTGCAGCGAAAACTCGATTTGCTTGTTGCCGCCCACCGCGTCGAGCAGACCCACATGCGTGACCACCATGCCGGGCACGCGTTGCAGGCGTTCGCGAAGCAGCGCCGACATCTGGTCGACATTGCGACGGCGTTGCGCCCGGTCCACCAGGCGCACATAAATGCTGGCGTTGTGTTTGCCCAGTGCGTTGCCGGTGTTGACCGTGGCCAGCGTGTAGCGCACCTCGGGCAGCTCGCGCAGGATGGCCTCGACCTGGCGCGCCTTGGCCTCGGTGGCCTCGAGCGAGGAGCCGATCGGGGTCTGGAAATTCACCGTGGTCTCGGAAAAATCCGCCTTGGGCACGAACTCGGTGCCGACAAAGCGCAGCATCACCACACTGAGCACGAAAATGACCAGCGCCAGCAGCAGGGTCTTGCGCTTGTGCACCAGCGACCAGGCCAGGATGCGCTGGTAGCCCTCGCCGAGGCGGTCGGTGGCCTGCTCGAACCAGGCGGTCACCCGCCCGAGCGTGCGCTCGTAGAGCGTGCGCGGCGCCGGGTGTTCGCCGTGCGCGTGGATGGCCGGGTCGTGCCAAACGCTCGAGAGCATGGGGTCGAGCGTGAAGCTCACGAACATCGAGATCATGACCGCCGCCACGATGGTGATGCCGAACTCGTGGAAGAACTTGCCGATGATGCCCTGCATGAAGCCAATCGGCAGGAACACCGCCACGATCGACAGCGTGGTGGCCAGCACCGCCAGGCCGATTTCACGCGTGCCCTCCATCGAGGCGTCATAGGCGTTCTTGCCCATCTGCACATGGCGCACGATGTTCTCGCGCACCACGATGGCGTCGTCGATCAACAGGCCCACGCACAAACTCAGAGCCATCAGCGTCACCATGTTGATGGTGAAGCCGAACATCTGCATGAACATGAAGGTGCCGATCAGCGAGATCGGCAGCGTCAGGCCGGTGATGACGGTGGAGCGCCAGGAGTTGAGGAAGAGAAAAACGATCAGCACGGTGAGGATGGCGCCCTCGATCAGCGTGCGGCGCACATTGTCGACGGCCACGCGGATCGGGCGCGAAGCGTCGGTGATGGGCTCCAGGCGCAAGCCCGCGGGCAGCTCGGCCTGCAGGGCCTTGGCCGTCTTGACCAGGCCGTCGATGACCTCGATGGTGTTCTCGTCCTGCGCCTTTTGCACCGTGAGCAAGAGCGTGCGCTGGCCGTTGTACAGCGCCAGGCTGTCGAGCTCCTGCGCGCCGTCCTGCACGCGCGCGACCTGCGAGAGGTAGATCGGCGTCGTGCCCTTGCGCGCGACGATGATGCGGCCAAAGTCCTCGGGCCGGCGCATGCGCGATTCGATCTGCACCGTGCGCTCCTGCTCGAGCGAGCGGATGGCGCCGGCCGGCAGGTCCTGGTTTTCGTTGCGCACGGCGCTCACCACCTGCTCGGCGCTGATGCCCAGCGCCTCCATGGCGGCCGGCTGCAGGTACAGGTTGATCTCGCGCTTGGTGCCCCCCACCAGCGCGACCGCGCCCACGCCACGCACGTTCTCCAGGCGCTTTTTGAGCACCTGCTCCGCCCAGTTGGTGACTTCCACCGCCGACAGCGCTGGGCCCTGGCCGGCGTCGGGGATCACCGCCAGCGACCAGACGGCGCGGCTGGCCGGGTCGAAGCGCAGCACTTTGGGCTCTTTGACCTCGGCGCGCAGGCTCGGGCGCACGGCGGCGACCTTTTCGCGCACGTCTTCGGCCGCCTTGCGGCCATCGATGTGCAGCTGGAATTCGATCACCACCACCGACTGGCTCTCGTAGCTGCGCGAGCTCAGGGCGTTGATGCCGGCGATCGAGTTGACGGCCTCTTCGATTTTTTTGGAGACCTCGCTCTCGACGATTTCGGGCGAGGCGCCTGGGTACTCGGTGTTGACCACCACCACCGGGAAGTCGATGTTGGGGAACTGATCAACCTTCAGGCGCTGGTAGCCGAACAGGCCCAGCACCACCAGCGCCGCCATCAGCATGGTGGCGAAGACCGGGTTTTGCAGACTGACGCGGGTGAACCACATGCGCGCAGCCCCTCAGCGTGCGGCCGATGCCGCGGTGGCGGGCATTTGCACTGCCACGCCCTCGCGCACCGCGCCGACCGCGCCGCTCAGCACCTGCGCGCCTTCGCTCAGGCCCTGCACCGCCACGCGCGGCGGGCCTTCGCTCTCGGCACGCGCGCCCGGCTGCACCGGCAGATGGCGCACCACGCCGGCTTCGACCACCTGCACATAGGGCTGCGGCTTGTCGCTGCGCACCGCCGACAGAGGCAGCGCGATCGCCTGCACGGTTTCGGTGCCCAGCGTGCCTTGTGCGAACAGGCCCTGGCGCAGGCCCGCTTGCCCGGTCACGCCCAGGTAGACCAGCACGCTGCGGCTGCCCGACTGCGTGCTGGGGTTGATGCGCAGCACCGTGGCGGCCACGGGCTCGGGCAGCCCCTCGACCTGCAGCCGCGCACGCAGGCCCACGCGCACGCGCGCCGCGTCTTCGGCCGGCAGCGCGGCCTCGAGCTCGAACTGGCCGAGGTTGACGATTTCGACGATGCGCGCATCGATCGCCACACGCTCGCCCGGCTGGGCCAGGCGCTGCGCGATCTGGCCGGCGATCGGCGCCTTCACGGCGGTGTCGTCCAGTGCCTTGCGCGCGACCGCGGCCGCGGCCAGCGCCGCCTCGTGGCTGGCCTGTGCGCCATTCAGGTTGAGCTGCGAGGTCTGCAGCGCGGTTTGCGAGATGAAGCCCTGTTGCACCAGCGCCGCGTTGTTGTCGTATTGCTTGCGCGCGATCTCGAGCTGGGCTTTGGCCGCGTCGGCCTGCTGCTGGGCCTGCCGCCAGCGCGCCTCGTATTCGCTCGCATCGATGCGGGCGATCAGTTGGCCGGCCTGCACCGCATCGCCTTCGCGCACCTGCAGCACCTGCAGCTCGCCGGCCACACGCGCCTTGACCAGCGCGGTCTGCGTGGCCTTGAGTGCGCCCGAGATCGGCAGGCCCAGCTGCAGCGTCTCGCTGCGCGCGGTGATCAGGTCGCCCGCGCCCAGCTCGATGGTGGCGTTGCGGGCGGCCGGTGGCACGGGCGTGGCGGGCGCGCGCGTGGTGCTCAGGCGCCAGGCGCCGAAGGCGAGGGCGGCGAGCAACAGGCCGCCAGCGATCCAGGGGGTGGACTTTTTCATGGTGAGGGGTGCAGGGACAGACCGCGCACCAGCAGCTCGGCATGGTGGCGGATGAAGGCTTCGGGGTCGATCGGTTCGCTCGCACAGCACGGCGCCATCGAATGTTTCCAGGTGACGAGAAAGAGCAGCGGCGCCAGCACCGAGTGGATCGTGAGCACACGGTCCAGCGCACGGAATTCGCCGCGGTCGATGCCGCGCTGCAGCACCGCGGCCACCATGGCGTGGCCCGGCGCCACGACTTCCTGCTGGAAGAACTGCGCGAGGTCGGGAAAATTGCTGGCCTCGCTCATCACCAGCTTCGAGATGCCGGCGGCCTTGGTCGCGCCGTAGCGGCGCCACCATTCGAGCATCAGGTGTTCGAGCAGGGCGGCCGAGGGGCCTTCGAAGCGGGCGATTTCCTCGGCCCCCTCGCTCTGGTGGCGCACGATGTTCTCGCGCACCACCGCCTTGAACAGCTCTTCCTTGCTCGGAAAGTACAGAAACAGCGTGCCCTTGGAGACGCCCGCCCGCGCGGCCACCTCCTCGACGCGGGTCGCGGCAAAGCCTTTTTCGACGAAGAGGTCGAGGGCGGCCTCGAGCAGTTCGCCGGGCCGCGCTTGTTTGCGCCGTTCGCGCTTGACAGGGTGGGGGGGAAGGAGAGAACTCATTTACTGACCGGTAGGTTAGTAAATGTAGTTTCTCCGCACGCCGGCGTCAAGTCGGCTGCGCTGCCACAGGGGGCCCGCCCAGGGACCCTTGCGCCGGCAAGGCGCCGGCCATGCCGGTTCAGCCGTAGCGTCGGGCCGCGAGCTGGGCGCCTTCGGCCAGCGCGCGCAGCTTGGCTTCGGCCACCGCGCGGTCCATGGGCGCCAGGCCGCAGTTGGTGCAGGCGATCAGGTGCTGCTTGGGCACGAACTGCAGGGCGGTGCCGATGGTGTCGGCCACCTGCTCGGGCGTCTCCACCACGTCGCTGGCGACGTCGATCACGCCGACCATCACGTCCTTGCCTTCGAGCAGCTTCATGAGGTCGGGCGGCACGTGCGAGTGGAAGCACTCGAGGCTGACCTGGTCGATGCTGCTCTTGGCGAGCGCCGGGAACACCTTCTCGTACTGACGCCACTCGTGGCCCAGCGAGTTTTTCCAGTCGATGTTGGCCTGGATGCCGTAGCCGTAGCAGATGTGCACGGCGGTGGTGCAGGTCAGGCCCTGCGCGGCGCGCTCGAGCGCCTTCACGCCCCAGTCGGCGGCTTCTTCCATGTAGACGTTGAAGGCCGGTTCGTCGAACTGCACGATGTCCACGCCGTCGGCCTGCAGGGCCAGCGCTTCCTGGTTGAGCAGCTCGGCAAAGGCCATGGCCATCTTGACCTTGTCGCCATAAAAGCGGTCGGCCACGGTGTCGACAATCGTCATCGGGCCGGGCAGGGTGAACTTGACCTTCTTCTTCGTGTGGGCGCGCGTGAGCTGGGCTTCGAAGGCGTGCACGCGGCCCTTCAGGCGCAGCGGCGCGACCACCTGGGGCACCATCGCGTCGTAGCGGTTGTTGCGGATGCCCATCTTGACCTTGTTCTCGAAATCGATGCCCTCGACCTGTTCGAGAAAACCATGCACAAAGTGCTGGCGCGCCTGCTCGCCGTCGCCGATCACCTCCAGGCCGGCGTCTTCCTGCAGCTTGACCCACAGCAGCGTGGCGTCGGCTTTGGCGCGCAAGAGCGCCTCGCCGTCGGCCTGCCATTGCGGCCAAAGTTTGTGGGTTTCGGCCAGCCAGGCGGGTTTGGGCAGGCTGCCGGCGATCGCGGTACGGAACATGGTGGGCCCCTCGGTTCGGTGAAAGTGGGCGCCACTGTAAACCGAATTGGGGGAGCCGCGGGCGCGGTGGGGACACCGCAGCCGCGCGTTCGGCCGGGCGGGCCGGGCCGATCAGTTGGCGAAGGCGGCGATGCCGGTGATGGCGCGGCCCAGGATCAGGGCGTGCACATCGTGCGTGCCTTCGTAGGTGTTGACCACCTCGAGGTTCACCAGGTGGCGCGCCACGCCGTATTCGGCGCTGATGCCGTTGCCGCCCATCATGTCGCGCGCCATGCGGGCGATGTCCAGGGCCTTGCCGCAGCTGTTGCGCTTGAGGATGGAGGTGATTTCCACCGAGGCCGTGCCCTCGTCCTTCATGCGGCCCAGGCGCAGGCAGCCCTGGAGGCCCAGGCTGATCTCGGTGAGCATGTCGGCGAGTTTTTTCTGGATCAGCTGGTTGGCGGCCAGCGGGCGGCCGAACTGCTGGCGGTCCATCACGTACTGGCGGGCGCGGAAATAGCAGTCCTCGGCCGCGCCCAGGGCGCCCCAGGCGATGCCGTAGCGCGCGCTGTTCAGACACGTGAACGGGCCCTTGAGGCCACGCACCTCGGGAAAGGCGTTTTCCTCCGGCACAAACACCTCGTCCATCACGATCTCGCCCGTGATCGAGGCCCGCAGGCCGACCTTGCCGTGCACGGCGGGGGCCGACAGGCCTTTCCAGCCTTTTTCCAAAATGAAGCCGCGGATCTGGCCGCCGTCGTCCTTGGCCCAGACCACGAACACGTCGGCGATCGGCGCGTTGGTGATCCACATCTTGGCGCCGGACAGCGAGTAGCCGCCGTCAACCTTCTTGGCGCGGGTGATCATGCTGCCGGGGTCGGAGCCGTGGTTGGGCTCGGTCAGGCCGAAGCAGCCGATCCACTCGCCGGTGGCCAGCTTGGGCAGGTATTTGCGCTTTTGCGCTTCGGTGCCGAAATCGTTGATCGGCACCATCACCAGCGAGGACTGCACACTCATCATGCTGCGGTAGCCCGAGTCCACGCGCTCGACTTCGCGGGCCACCAGGCCGTAGCAGACGTAGTTCAGGCCGGCGCCGCCGTACTGCTCGGGAATGGTGGGGCCCAAGAGGCCGAGTTCGCCCATCTCGCGAAAGATGGCCACGTCGGTGGTTTCATTCAGAAAGGCGTCTTTCACGCGCGGCAACAGCCGCTCCTGGCAGTAGGCGCGGGCGGCTTCCTGCACCTGGCGCTCGTCTTCGCTGAGCTGCTCGGTCAGGTGAAAAGGGTCTTCCCAGCTGAAGCTGGCTTTGTGCGATGCCATGGTTCGGGTCTCCGTGAATGTGGGGGCGATTGTCGCGGCAGCATGAATAGCTGTCTAATATCGATTATGGATGCAGCAATATAAATTTTTAATCCATGGAATTCCGTCACCTGCGCTACTTCCTGGCCCTGGCCGAAGAACTGCACTTTGGCCGCGCGGCCCAGCGCCTGTCGATTTCGCAGCCGCCGCTGTCGCTCAACATCCAGCAGCTCGAAGCCTCGGTGGGGGCCCAGCTCTTCACGCGCAACAGCCGGGGCGTGCAGCTGACGGCCGCCGGCCAGGCCTTTGTGCCGGCCGCGCGCGCGCTGCTGGCGCAGGCGGGCGCGGCCATGCGCGAGGCGCGCGAGGTGGCGCAGGGCCAGGCCGGTGAGCTGCAGATCGGCTTTGCCGGCACCATGCTGTATTGCGGCCTGCCGCAAATCCTGCAGCGCTTTCAGGCCGGGCACCCCCGGCTCAAGCTGGTGCTGCGCGAGCTCAGCTCCAGCGAGCAGCTGTCCGAACTCGTGCGTGACCGGCTCGATGTGGGCTTTGTCCACACGCCGCGCGTGCCGCCGGGCTTTGAGCACCTGCTGATCGCGAGCCAGCCACTGGTGGCCTGCCTGCCGGCCGCGCACGCGCTGGCGCGGCGCCAGCGCATCGGGCTGGGTGACTTGCAGGGCCAGGCCCTGGTGGTGGTCTCGCGCACCGTCTCGCCCGATTACCACGAGCGCATCCTCACAGCCTGCGAGCAGGCCGGCTGGCTGCCACCCGCGGTGCACGAGCTGCGCCACTGGCTCAGCGTGGTCGCGCTGGTGGCGCAGGGCCTGGGCGTGGCCCTGGTGCCGCAGGCCCTGGCCCAGTCGGCACTGGCGGGCGCGGCCTTCGTGCCTTTGGCCGGCAGCGACCTGCGCTACGACACACGTTGTCTGTGGCGCAGCGGACGCGACCAGGCCGCTTTGCAGGACTTTGTGAACAGCCTGCGCGCCGAGCGGGGGCCCGCGGGATAATCGGGGACATGGACACGGCTTCTTCCTCCACGCAAACCCTGGTGCTGGGCGGCGGCTGCTTCTGGTGCACCGAGGCGGTCTACGTCGAGGTCAAAGGCGTGCTGGACGTCGAGTCCGGCTACAGCAACGGCCACACCAGCGCGCCCAGCTACGAGCAGGTCTGCACCGGCAGCACCGGCCACAACGAGGTGGTCAAGCTGGTCTACGACCCGGCGCAGGTGCGCACGCGTGAATTGCTGGAAATCTTTTTCCTGATCCACGACCCGACCACGCTCAACCGCCAGGGCCACGATGTGGGCACGCAGTACCGCAGCGGCATTTACTTCACCACGCCCGAACAGGCGGCCGAGGCGCACGCGCTGATCGACGAACTCACCCAGGCCGGCGCCTACCCGCGCCCCATCGTCACCGAGGTGCTGCCGCTGGCCAACTACCACCCGGCCGAGGCTGACCACCAGGACTTTTTTGCGCGCAACCCCGGCCAGGGCTACTGCCTGGCGGTGGCCGCGCCCAAGGTCGCCAAGTTCCGTCAGACCTGGGCGCGGCTCGCGCGCTAAGGCGCAATGGCCTTTGCTTTGCCCTTGTTCACCGTGACCGCCCTGTCCCCGTCTTCACGCCGCTCGCCCTGGGCCCTCGCCCTGGTGCTGGCCTTGCTGGTGCTGAGCGCCTGGGGCCAGCTGCACCGCGTGCTGCACGCGGGCCCGGCCCCCGCAGCGGTGGCGGCGCTGGCCCAGTCCGGCACGGCCGAGGCGGCGCACAGCGCCGACGGTGCGGTCGGCGGCCACGACGAGGGCAGCAGCCTGTGCCAGCTGCTCGATCAGCTCAGCCAGGGCGCGGGCCTGTTGCCCGGCTTCGCGCCCGCGCTCGCGCAGGCCCAGCCCGCTGCGCCCGTCGGCCTGCGCGCCATGCGTCCGCCCGCTGGGCCCTGGCGGACCTTCGCCGCCCGCGACCCGCCCCCACTCGCCTGACCCCCCGAGCCCCGCCCGCGCGCGCCCGCGCACGGCCTGTCTTTTGTGTCTTGCGAGGACCCATGTCTTCTGTCTTTTTTCGCCGCAGCCTGCTCGCTGTGGCCAGCGGTGTGTTCACCGCCCCCGTGCTGGCGCAGTCCGCCAGCGAAATCGTCATCACCGGCAACCCGCTGGGCCAGGGCACCACGCCCGCGAGCGTGAGCAGCCTCTCGGGCGCCGAGCTGCGCGAGCGCGGCCAGGCCTCGCTGGGCGAGACGCTCAACGGCCTGTCCGGTGTGGCCAGCACCTATTTCGGCCCGCACGCGAGCCGCCCGACCGTGCGCGGGCTCGATGGCGAGCGCGTGCGCCTGCTCGCCAACAGCCAGCCGAGCCACGACGTGTCGGCCCTGAGCTACGACCACGCGCTGCCGGCCGATGTGCTGTCGGCCGAGCGCATCGAGGTGCTGCGCGGTCCGGCCACGCTGCTGTATGGCGGCAGCGCGCTGGGCGGCGTGGTCAATGTGCTGGACAACCGCATCCCGCGCGAGCCGATCGAGGCCCTGCAGGGCCGTGTGCAGCTGCAGGGCAGCAGCGGCGAGCGTGGCCGCGCGGCGGCCGCACAGCTCGAGGGCGGCGACGGCCGTCAGGCCTGGCATGTCGACGCCTTCGAGCGGCGCAGCGGCGATCTGCGCGTGCCCCATGCCGCGGGCCGGGTGCCGAACTCGGCCGGCGAGGCGCGCGGCGGCGCCCTGGGCTGGAGCGTGTTCGGCGAGGGCCGGCGCCTGGGCCTGGCGGCCAGCAGCCACCGCAGCGGCTACGGCACCGTGGCCGAGGACGATGCGCGCATTGGCATGCGCTCGGACCGGCTCGCCTTTGAAGGCGAGTGGCTGGCGCCCGCGGCCGGCTGGCACAGCCTGAAGCTGCAGGGCGCCGCGAGCGATTACCGCCACACCGAGTCCGAGCCCGGTGAAGCCGCCACGGTGTTCGCCAAGCGCGGCGAGGACCTGCGCCTGGAGGCGCGCCACGCGCGGCTCGGGCCGCTGGAGGGGGTGATCGGCCTGCAGTGGGAGCACAGCCGTTTCCAGGCCGATGGCGAGGCCGACAAGCTCTTCATGCCGCACACGCGCCGCCTCAGCCAGGCGGTGTTCGCGCTCGAGACCTGGCGCACGTCCTGGGGCCAGCTGCAGGCGGGCGCGCGCCTGGAGCGCGTGGACCTGCGCTCCCACGGCAGCCCCGTGGCCACCCAGTTCGCCATGGGCGAGCGCGGCTTCGGTCCGCGCAGCGCCGCGTTCGGCGGCCATGTCGACGTCGCGGGCGGCTGGCGCGCCACCGGCCAGCTGGCGCACAGCGCGCGCGCGCCCAGCGAGGCCGAGCTGTACGCCAACGGCCCGCACCTGGCGAGCCAGACCTGGGAAACCGGCAACGACCGGCTCGGTCTCGAGCGCTCGAACACGCTCGAGCTCGGTCTCGAGCGCCAGGCCGGGCCGCACCCGCTGCGCCTGGGCCTGTACGAGAGCCGCTTCTCCAACTTCATCGGCCTGCTGCCCACAGGCCGCACCCTGGGCGCCGACGCCTTGCCTGAGTACGCCTACGAGGGCGTGCGCGCCCGGCTGCGCGGCGTCGAGGCCAGCGGCCAGTCGCGTGTGCTGCAGGGCGCCTTGCAGGGCCGGGGCACGCTCGAGCTGCAGTGGCGCGCCGACCGCGTGCTCGCCGACAACCAGAGCACCGGCGAGCCCTTGCCGCGCATCGCGCCCTGGCGCCTGGGCGCCAGCGCCGTCTACCGCCAGGGTGACTGGCGCGCGCAACTGGGCTTGGACCATGCGGGTGCACAGCGGCGGGTGCCGGCGGGCAGCGCCGCGACCGCGGCCTACACCCTGTGGCACGCGGGCGTGTCTTACCGCCAGCGCGTCGACGTGGGCAGCGTGCACTGGTTCGCGCGGCTGGAGAACGCGGGCAACGCGCTGGCCTACAGCGTCGCCTCGGTGCTGACCAGCACGGTGCCGGGCCGTGTGCCGCTGCCCGGGCGCTCGCTCAAACTCGGCGCGCAATGGCGGTTCTGACCCGCTCGCGATAATCGGCGCATGAGTCTCGACCACCCTGTGCTCTCGGCGCTGCTGCCCGTGGTGCTGCTGATCGCCATCGGCTTTGTCGCGGGGCGCGCGCGCCTGGTGCGCGGCGAGTCGGTGCGCGACCTCTCGAACCTGGTGTTCCTGGTGCTCACGCAGGCGCTCTTGTTTCGCACCATGGCGAGCGCGCACATCGACGCGCTCGATTTCCGGCCCGTGTTCCAGTATTTCCTGGTCGCGGGCGGCCTCTTTTTTGCGATGCTGGCGGTCTACGGCGGCAACAGCCGCGCCTCGGTTTTGGCCCTGTCGGGCATCTTCAGCAACACCCTGATGATCGGCGTGCCGCTGGTGGGCCTGGCCTTCGGCGAGGCGGGCCAGGTGCTGCTGTTCACGCTGATCTCGCTGCACGCGCTGGTGCTGCTGAGCATCGCCACGCTGGTGCTCGAGTTGCAGGTCGCGCGCGAGCAGGCTGCGCACTCGGGCGATGCCCCGCCGATCTGGCACACCGTCGGCTCGGCGGTCAAAAACGCCATCATCCACCCGGTGCCCCTGCCCATCCTGGTTGGCATCGCTTACTCGTTCACGGGCTGGGGCCTGCACCCGGTGGTCGACAAGCCGCTGGTGCTGCTGGGCAACGCTTTCGGCCCCTTGGCGCTGGTGCTGGTGGGTGTCACGCTGTCGCAAACGCCGGTGGGCTCGCAGTGGCGCATGGCGCTGCGCCTGTCGCTGGTCAAAACCGTGCTGCACCCGCTGCTCATGGCCGGCGTTGGCTGGCTGCTGGGCCTGCGCGGGCTGCAGCTGGGGGTGATGGTGCTGGCGGCGGCGCTGCCGATCGGCGCCAACGTCTTCCTGTTTTCCCAGCGTTACCGCAAGGCCGAGGCGCTGGTGACCTCGGCGGTGGCGGTGTCGACTGTGCTCGCCCTGCTGAGCATCACGGGCGTGCTCGCGCTGTTGTCCCTGCTGCCCGCCTGATCAGGGCGCCAGGCGCTCGCGCACCCACTGGCCCTGGTCCAGCCGGTAGCGCAGGCGGTCGTGCAGACGGCTTTTGCGGCCTTGCCAGAATTCCCAGCGCTCGGGCACGAGGCGGTAGCCCCCCCAGTGCGGCGGGCGCGGCGGCTGCAGCAAAAATTGCGCACCGTATTTGGCGGCGCTGGTGATCAGCACCGTGCGGCTCTCGATGACCTGGCTTTGCGGCGAGGCCCAGGCGCCGATGCGCGAATCGAGCGGGCGGCTGTGGAAATAGGCGTCGCTTTCCTCGGCGCTGACCTTCTCGACGCGGCCCTCGATGCGCACCACGCGCTCGAGCTCGACCCAGTGGAACTGCAGCGCGGCAAAGGGGTTGCCCGCCAGTTCCTGGCCCTTGCGGCTGTCGTAGTTGGTGTACCAGACGATGCCGCGCGCGTCGTAGGCCTTGATCAGCACCACGCGCGTGCTCGGCCGCAGGTCGCTGCCCACGGTCGCGACGGTCATGGCGTTGGGCTCGGGCAGCTCGGCCTGCAGCGCCTCGTGCAGCCACTGCCCAAACTGCTGCAGCGGGTCGGCGTGCGAGGCGTGCTCGTTCAGTTCGGCTTTTTCGTAGCTCTTGCGCAGGTCGGCGATGTTCATGCCCTGCAGTTTAGCGGCGCCCTGCGCGGGTGTGCTGCGCCGCACCCCCCGCCCATTTCGTACCCCGTTGGTCACCGAAAAAAGCGCCCGATGCCCGGCCAGCCGGTTAGCATGCCCACCATGTGATCTTGTGCCCCCAGGGGCTTGCCCGATGACCTTGCATCCCACCCTTGCGGCCGTGACGGCCCGCATCGCGCAGCGCAGCCGCCCCACGCGCGAGGCCTACCTGCAGCAAGTCGAGGCCTATGCCTCGCGGCCGCCCGGTGCCCAGCGCCTGGGCTGCGGCAATGTGGCCCACGCCTTTGCCGCATTGCCCAAGGCCGACAAGGCCCAGGCCAGCGGCCTGGGCGCGATCGGCGTGGTGGCGGCGCGCGCGCCGCACATCGGCATCGTCAACGCCTACAACGACGTGCTCTCGGCCCATGCGCCGCTGCAGCGCTACCCGGACCTCATCAAGGACGAGGCGCGGCTGTGCGGCGCCACGGCCCAGGTGGCTGGCGGTGTGCCCGCCATGTGCGACGGCGTGACCCAGGGCACGCCCGGCATGGAGCTGAGCCTGTTCTCGCGCGACGTGATCGCGCTGGCCACGGCCGTGGCGCTGAGCCACGATGTGTTCGACCGCGCGCTTTTGCTCGGTGTGTGCGACAAGATCGTGCCCGGCCTCTTGATCGGCGCGCTGCATTTCGGCCATCTGCCCACGGTGTTCGTGCCCGGCGGCCCCATGACCAGCGGCCTGTCCAACAGCGAGAAGGCCCGCGTGCGCGAGCAGGCGGCCCAGGGCCGGGTGGGGCGCGAGCAGCTGCTCGCGGCCGAGTCGGCCGCCTACCACGCCGAGGGCACCTGTACCTTCTATGGCACGGCCAACAGCAACCAGGTGCTGCTCGAGGCCATGGGCCTGCACGTGCCGGGCACCGCCTTCATCAACCCGGGCGAGGGCCTGCGCGAGCAGCTCACGCGCGAGGCGGTGCGCACGGTGCTGGCGACCCGGGCGCCGATCGGCCAGGTGGTTGACGAGCGCGCCATCGTCAACGCCATGGCGGCCCTGCTGGCCACGGGCGGCTCGACCAACCACCTGATCCACTGGGTGGCGGTGGCGCGCGCGGCGGGCCTCGTGATCGACTGGGACGACTTTGCGGCCCTGTCCGAGGTGGTGCCGCTGCTCGCGCGCGTCTACCCCAACGGCAGCGCCGATGTGAACCAGTTCCAGACCGCGGGCGGCCCGGGCTTCGTCATCCGCGAACTGCTCGATGCCGGCCTGATGCACGCGGATGTGCGCACGGTGCGCCCCGGCGGCCTGCGCGAATACACGCGCATCCCGCACAGCGCGGATGGCACGCTCGTCTGGCATGACGCGGGCACCGGCGGCGACGGAGCCATCGTGCGCCCCGTGGCCCGTCCCTTCAGTGCGACGGGCGGGCTCAAGCTGCTGCAGGGCAATCTGGGGCGCAGCGTGGTCAAGGTGTCGGCGGTGCCCGAGGACCGCCATGCGCTGGAGGCGCCGGCGCGCGTGTTCGATGCGCAGGACGATCTGCTTGCGGCCTTCGCGGCCGGCGAGCTCGCGCGCGACGTGGTCTGCGTGGTGCGCTGGCAGGGGCCGCACGCCAACGGCATGCCCGAGCTGCACAAGCTCACGCCGGCGCTGACCGTGTTGCAAAAACAAGGCCACCGCGTGGCGCTGGTCACCGACGGCCGCATGAGCGGCGCCTCGGGCCAGGTGCCCGCGGCCATCCACGTTTCGCCCGAGGCGGCGGCCGGTGGGCCGCTGGCCAAGGTGCGCGACGGCGACCGCATCCGGCTCGACTGTGACGCTGGCCTGCTGCAGGTCCTGGTGGATGACACCGAATGGGCCGCGCGGGCGCCCGTGCCCATGCCCGAGGCCCTGCGCGCGGCCAATGGCCTGGGCCTGGGCCGCGAGCTCTTTGCCCACATGCGCCGCAACGTGCGCCAGGCCGAAGAGGGGGCTTGCACATGGCTCTGATCGCCCCCCCGCTGTGGAGCGCCCAACAGGTTGTGCGCGACGCGCCTGTGATCCCCGTCATCGTGCTGCACGAGGTGGCCCACGCCGTGCCCATGGCGCGCGCGCTGCTGGCGGGCGGTATCCGCATGCTCGAGCTCACGCTGCGCACGCCGCAGGCGCTCGCGTGCATCGAGGCGATCGCCAAGGCCGTGCCCGAGGCCGTGGTCGGCGCGGGCACCGTGCGCAGCGCGCAGGATGCCGCCGACGCCGCACGCGCGGGCGCGCAGTTCGCCGTGAGCCCGGGCTACACCGGCGCCGTGGGCCAGGCCTGCCGCGACCACGGCCTCGCGCTCTTGCCGGGTGTGGCCACGGCCAGCGAGATCATGCTGGCCCAGCAGGATGGCCACAGCGCACTCAAGTTCTTCCCGGCCCTGCAGGCCGGCGGTCCCGCCATGCTCAAGGCCTGGGGCGGGCCGTTCTTCGATGTGGTGTTTTGCCCCACGGGCGGCGTCACGGCGCAGAACGCGGGGGAGTTCCTGAGCCTGCCCAATGTGGCGTGCGTGGGCGGCTCCTGGCTGGTGCCGGCCGAGGCGCTGGCCCAGGGCGACTGGGCGCGCATCGAGGGCCTGGCGCGGTCGGCCGCGCAGCTGCCGCGCGCGGCGGTCGGCCCCGCGCGCTGAAGCGGCGCTCAGAGCTCGAGGTTGTCGATCAGGCGCGTCTTGCCCAGGCGCGCGGCGCCCAGCACCACCAGCGCATCGCCCGCCTGCGGCGCCTGCAGGTCGCGCTGGCGGCGCACGGTGAGGTAGTCGGGCTGCCAGCCGCGCTGGCGCAGGCCGTCCATGGCGCGCGCTTCCAGGCTGGGCAGGTGGCTGGCCAGCGCGTCGGCCGCGGCCAGCGCGTCGCGGCCCAGGGCGCGCAGCGCCAGCGACAGCTGCACGGCCTCGGCGCGCTCGGCCTCGCTCAGGTAACCGTTGCGCGAGCTCAGGGCCAGACCGTCGTTGGCGCGGCAGGTGTCCAGGCCCACGACCTCGATGGGCAGGGCGAACTGGCGCACCATCTGGCGGATCACCATGAGCTGCTGGTAGTCCTTTTTGCCAAACACCGCCACGCCTTGCGCCTTGCCGGCGAACACGGCCGAAAAGAGCTTCATGACCACGGTGGACACGCCGGTGAAAAAGCCCGGGCGGAACTCGCCCTCGAGGATGTCGCCCAGACGCGGGTCGGCATGCACCTTGACGGTTTGCGGCTCAGGGTAGAGGTCGGATTCTTGGGGGGCGAACACCAGATCGCAGCCTGCCGCCTGCAGCTTGGCGCAGTCGGCCTCCAGCGTGCGCGGGTAGCTGTCAAAGTCCTCGTGCGGCAGGAATTGCAGGCGGTTGACAAAGATGCTGGCCACGGTGCGGTCGCCGTGCTGCGTGGCTTCGCGCACCAGGCGCAGGTGGCCCTCGTGCAGATTGCCCATGGTGGGCACGAAGGCGGGCCGCTGTGCATCCGCCAGGGCGGCGCGCAAATCGGCCAGGGTGTGAACGACTTGCATCACCAGGCGTGGACTTGGTTGTCGGGGAAGCTGCCGTCCTTGACGGCGGCCACATAGGCCTGCATGGCGCCCAAGACGCTGCTTTGGCCCTGCATGAAGTTGCGCACGAACTTCGGGTTCTTGCCCAGGTTGACGCCCAGCATGTCGTGCATCACCAGCACCTGGCCCGCGGTGTCCTTGCCGGCGCCGATGCCGATGGTGTGGCAACGCGGCATCGCCTCGGTGACCTGGGCCGACAGCGCGGCCGGCACCATCTCGAGCACCATCATGGTGGCGCCCGCGTCTTGCAGGGCCAAGGCCTCGGCCAGCAGGGTGCGCGCGGCCTCGTCGCCACGGCCCTGCACGCGGTAGCCGCCCAGGGCGTGCACGGTTTGCGGCGTCAGGCCCAGGTGGGCGCAGACGGGGATGCCGCGCTCGACCAAAAAGCGCACGGTCTCGGTGGTCCAGCCACCGCCTTCGAGCTTGACCATGTGGGCGCCGGCCTGCATCAGCACGGTGGCGTTGCGCAGCGCTTGTTCTTTCGATTCCTGGTAGCTGCCAAAGGGCAGGTCGCCAATGATCCAGGCAGTGCCTTGCACGCGGCGCACGCCGGTGGCCACGCTCTCAGTGTGGTAGCGCATGTCTTCCAGGCTCACACCCACGGTGCTGGACAGGCCGCGGCAGACCATGCCCAGCGAGTCGCCCACCAGGATGCACTCGACGCCAGCGGCATCGGCCACGGCGGCGAAGGTGGCGTCGTAGGCGGTGAGCATGGTGATTTTTTCGCCGCGCTGGCGCATCTCGTGCAAGCGCGGCAGGCTGATGGGCTTGCGCGCGGCCACGGGCGAGGCCGGCGGCAGGGTGCTGTAAGGGGTGGCGGCCACGGAGGTGTTCATGGGGCGGTCCTCGTGCGAAATGAAAAGCGGGAAGGCGCGGGGCTCAGCTGGGCGTGAAAGCCAGGCGCACATAGATGGGCGCAAAGGCTTCGGCCTGCGTGATCTCGACCAGGGTTTCCTTGGCCAGCTCGAGCAGCGCGATGAAGGTCACCACCAGCACGGGCACGCCCTGGGTGGGGTCGAACAGCTGCTCGAATTCGATGAATTTGCGGCCCTGCAGGCGACGCAGCACGATGCTCATGTGCTCGCGCACGCTGAGCTCCTCGCGCGAAATCTTGTGGTGCTGCACCAGCTGGGCGCGCTTGAGGATGTCGCGCCAGGCGGCTTGCAGCTCGCCGAGGCTGACCTCGGGAAAGCGCGGCTGCAGGCTTTGCTCGATGTAGACCTGGGCCTTGAGGAAGTCGCGGCCCTGCTGGGGCAGCTCGCCGAGCTGGGCCGAGGCGAGCTTGATCTGTTCGTACTCGAGCAGGCGGCGCACCAGTTCGGCGCGCGGGTCTTCGGCCTCTTCGCCCTCGGCCACCTTCTTGGGCGGCAGCAGCATGCGCGACTTGATCTCGATCAGCATGGCCGCCATCAGCAGGTACTCGGCCGCGAGTTCGAGGTTGTGCGCCCGGATTTCGTCGACATAGCTCAGGTACTGCCGCGTCACGCCCGCCATCGGAATGTCGAGGATGTTGAAGTTCTGCTTGCGGATCAAATACAGCAGCAGGTCCAGCGGGCCCTCGAAGGCCTCCAGAAAGACCTCGAGCGCGTCGGGCGGGATGTAC
>JACCDW010402893.1_pt1 | contig 17086 bp, 27 predicted proteins | sample 7449781 | NCBI WGS metagenome assembly JACCDW01 (sample SAMN15323449, study PRJNA562643) | freshwater metagenome | isolation source: river surface water | place: USA:Blue River Watershed | collected 2017-08-18
CCCCCTTCCTTTGGAAGCCCCGCCCCGAAAGCGTGTCGGAAATAGCCGGGGCTTCCTCGGTGCAAGCAAGGCTTTGCACACGGGTTGGTCGGCAGAAAGTCCGTGCCACCTTCGCTTTGTTGTCGTTTGCTGTTCGTGCCTGTAGCGTTTGAGAGAACTACTAGAAACGGAGAAACGAAATGACCACTCAATTTGATTCGGCACTTGTCGGTGGAAGGATTCGGCTCGTTCACACAAACGACCCGTACACCAAATTGCGCTCTGGAGACATGGGGACTGTTGTCGCTGTCCACGACTCACTATTCGGCGACAGGGTGATGAATGTGATGTGGGACTGTGGAAGCACTCTCTCACTCATCGCAGGAGAAGATTCGTTTCATGTTCTTGACAGAGCAGAAGCGTTCGTAGATGCGTTGGGTGCGTTCGTTCGCTCGGCTTTCGCACTCTCAAATGCGTGGGAAGGTCTTGATTCGGATTTCGCAAATTTCCTCAACACTCATGTTGAGTGGGGATTTCCAATGTCGCTTGATGAGTACGCCTACCAGCTAGATGCGATTCACGCTCGTATCAAGCAAGAGTTCCTGAAGAAGCAAGAAGACACCACCAGCATTACTGACTAGATAAGTCTCTCCCCCCGATTTCTCGGGGGAAGAAACTAACTAGATAAGTGCTAGTCGCCCGAGTAGTTGTTGCCCTCTCGGGTTTCGCCCGACACTCCACACTTGGAACACCTGTGGTAATCCGTTGCCGAGAAAGTACCCAACACGGTGTTGTAGTGGTGAGTGATGGAGCCGACCCTCTGCCAACTGTGGCTCAACAACGCCTGTCGCAACCAGTAGTTCTTGTCGGCGTACTTGCTGTACAACCGAGCAACCCAGACCAGTTGCTTCTGTGACAATGTGCCTTTCTTGGCGTACTGCTCGGCAAGGCTCTTGGCGAACTCTGCGTGTTCACCTTGCACCGTTGCAATGCGAGCCACTTTCTCGTCAAGCGTTGCCACCGATGAGTGTGTCCACTCCTCTGGGACATCTAGGGCTTGACAATGTGTGTGCCTCGCCAAACGGCGTTGCTCGCTTGCTTGCTCGGAAAGGTCGGAAGGGACTTCTCCCGACCATTCATCTGTGATGGTTCTCATCTGCTCTCCCCCTCTGGGGGAGACCATCTCCCCCGACAGAACCATCGTACCCTGAGTGGGGCAGACTTATCTAGTGAGTAGAGAGCGACCAGCCAGCCCTGCACGACAAACCCGAACGCAGGGCAGAAACGCACGGGGCTCCGTGGCCGTGAGGTGAGACAGGACTTATCTAGTCAGTATGTGAGCAGGTGGACTTATCTAGTCAGTCTTGACACGAGGCTTGCGCTTGGTGGCCTTCTTGGCCTTCTTCTCTTCGTATCGCTCAATGAGCAAATCCTTGACCTCTGGTGTTGAGCGAAGCGAGTGGAGAAGGAACTCCAGACTCTTTCCAGTCAGGCCACGCAGGAACATGACTTCACCCGTGTCATCGTTCTTGATGAGGATGTCCTCAAGGATGACTTCGCACTTGCCAGTTTCTTCTCCAGCAAAGTACAACTCTTCCAATCTTGCGTCGCAGACAACGGTGTATTCACCCTTGGTCGTTCGCAACTTGGTGGTACTGATGACAGTCTTGCTCATTGCTTTCCTTTCCGTTGGTGGTCACAACATGGTACATCGGCCACAGCAGGTTTACCCAACTTCCTGCCGACCACCCCGTTGTGCGACAGCGAGAAACGAGTCGTAGCTGGTGGAAGCCCCGGCTTCCACCTAGTGTGAACGACAGACTTATCTAGTAGATAAGTGGGGTGACTTATCTAGTCATTATTGCCACGGGTGAGCGAGCGTCAATACTTCGTTCTCACCACGCCGAGTAAAGTATGCGATTACTTCACTCTTCGCAATCTGCTGTTGGATAACGCACGGTTCACCGTCTGGGTTCTGAAACCGATTAGCAAACCAATCGGCACGCTCACGGTTTGTAGTCCACGAAATGCCATCTTCATTCAGCCCGTGAATACAACCACGATAAACGGTGAGAGTATCGGGCAGGGCGTTGAGTTCGGCAAGTTCTTCTTCGCTCATCAGCGAGTTTCGTTCAGCACGGTCTGAACCAAAAAGGTCTGCCCACTCGTTGATGTTTTGATGTGCGTTCTCCGTGTCTGTCCAGATTTCTCCAACAATCTTCCAGTATTGAGTGTCGGAAATGTCTGCACCGATTTCGTCTATCAGCGAGATAAATGCTTGCAAGCGATACGGGCGTTCGTGCAACCAGATGTATCGCTCGTACTCGCACTTATCTAGTGCTTGTTCTACTGCTTTACACTTCTGCTCGTATTGAGTGTTCACCATCTCAACAGTCATTGAGTTGAGTGGCATAAACCAAATGACTAATGGGTGATGAATGACCTGACCAAATGTTTCGTGTTCCTGAATGTAATCGGTGAGGTCGCTGTGCAGTTCAGCAATTGTCATACAAGAAACGATAACCAACGGTAAGCAGATTTACAAGTATTTACTTCACACTTGCCCCCGACCCACCCGATGAGCCTTGCAGTGAGTGACTGCAAATGCGTTGGGAGCCCCGGCTCGAAGCTGACGTGCCGGCCTTGACTTATCTAGTAAATGAAAACGCCCCCATCAGACCCTGCGAGGACCGATGGGGGCGAATCAAGCTGAACGAACTATGGGGGCAGTTCGAACAGACGCCTTTAGAGACGGATGTAGCTGTTCTGCTGTGGCTGAACGAACGTGGTCTCGGAAGTAACCGATGTCGTGTTCGTAACAGTCTCACGGCGAAGCTTCATCTCATCACGAACCTTGCGCTTTTGTTCGAGAACGTCGACAAGCTTCTTGAGACTTGCGCTCATCTCGCCCTTGCTGTTCGGCGTGTACTGGCCGTACAGGTTGTACGTACCATTTGTCTGAACCTCTTGGCTCGTGGTGAACTGCGACAGGTCGAAGCCGTAACGGTTGCTCCACTTCCAACGGAACGTGAAGAACTCCTCATTTGACTTGACACCCTCACGCAACAGAACACGTGTGTTCGGGCGCTTCAGTGTTTCGAGGAACAGTGCTTCAGTGTCGTTCAGTGGGTACTTAATCACGTGAGTAAGTGAACCCATCTTCGTCTTGGTCGTCTTTGTTGCGCTGACTGGTGCTCCCGACTCAACGGCGTTCTTGATGATGCGAAGCTTCTCACGAATCTTCTTCACCTTGACTGCTCCGTGAACAGAGAGAGCTCCACCCGTGAAGCGTGCGAAGTGCTCAATTTCGCCACTGGTGTTTACACGAGTGACAATCTCAATTCCTTTTGCGATTTTGCGCAACTGAGCATTGCCACCACGCTTCTTTGACTTCTTGACGAGGAACCACTCGTTGGGTGCATCAAGAAGCGTCATGATGATGACCTCGAGGTTGGTCAGTCTCGGGATTGCTCCACTCGCCGTACGACCTGCAGTTGACGCAGGGGGCGTCATCTTGACTGGAAGTGGGGCCATTCCACTAATGACCTTCGCCATTTTGGTGATGGTCTTTTGGTCTGCGTTTGAGGCGCTCGACGAGAGCGTCTCGATGAGTTGTGCTTGTCCTGCACTGGACGGGGACATACCCCGATGCTTATGGGTCGCCATAGTTGGCTCCTTCTATTTGCTTGTTGGTAGGTGGCTGTTTGCCACTTGACGAACAGACTAAGCCCGACAGAGACCATCTCACAACCTCTGTCCAAGATTTTTTTCTCGTGTGTTGTAGGACACCGATGGAGCTGACTAGTATTTGCTCAGACCAGTGTGAAGCGCTCACACTGGCGATTAACAAACTAGGAGAAACCCAAATGGCGATTAAGAAGAAGCCTTCAGTTAAGAAGGTAGCCAAGAAGAAACCAGCCAAGAAGAAGGCCGTAAAGAAGGCGACGAAGAAGAAGCCAGCCAAGAAGACGGCAAAGAAGGCAGTAAAGAAGAAGACCACAAAGAAGGTTGCCCCAGCCCGTAAGAAGGTGAAGAAGGTAGCCAAGCTCGTGACCGTAACCGACGGCCCAGTCGTCGATAGCGCACAGAAGTAACTACATATGTCTCGTCTTCGTATTGAGAGAACAGAAATGTCTCAAATCAATGAGCCATCACAGTCGTCACCAAGAACGAAGACGACATCAATGAGTTTCGACGAGTGGCTTCACATCGGTCTCGAAAGAGGCTGGTGTGGGCCACCCGTATGCTCAACACATGATGGCATTCCAATGAGCGAACAAGAAGAAGCAGAGTTCGACGAAGGTGACCCATGTGTACACATCATTCGTTTATACGAAGATGAAGAACACAAGACGGCTGTTGAGGACTTTCACTCGCCATCTAACTGGCGTAAACCACTTATCTAGTCAGTTCACCCACAGCATTTGTAGCGCCCACGGCGAGGTGGGCGACTACTGGTCTTGGCATCTGCAACTGGAACAGCACGACGGGTGAATTGAGGTGTTTCTTCTTGCTGTTCTTGCTTTTTCTTTTTTGCCATAACACTATTTTCCCATAGCAATTAGCCCAATAGTGGAAGACGCTAGAACAGTGCTACTTGTATTCCACCCGTGTCATCTTGAGGCTTGCACATTGAGTGCTTGTATTCGTGAAGCTCCTCAATAACTTCAGAAATAGTCGTTCCTTTGGCTTTTAGCCAAACTATTGCTTTTCTTTCAGAAACCATGTCTGCTGGTCGCACTGGTAGACCACATACACAGCAAACAAACAACGGTGGGAGAGATGCCATTTTCGTTACCACTTTCCAACTGGGCATTGAGCGTCAATAAGTCTAGTTTTTAAATGCATGAAACAACCACACACAGCACACTGTTGTGTCTGGCGCAAGAACTCTGGGCATGCTTTGCAGATAGCAAATCTTTCTTGCTGTTGTTCCTTCGTTGTGTGGTTCTTCGCACGCATCAAATGCCACGGCATGCTTCGTCGTCTCATAACTTAATCCCGACCACCCCGTGCTTGACCATTTTTTTTAAGAAATCCATACAGAACCAGTAGGAGCATGATGGAGATAATCGTGTTTTGGGTATCCATACGGCCAATGATAGCGAATTTTCCCCTTTTTGCATAGGCTTCCGATAAACCTGCTTTCGCTGGTATAGGCTCCTTAGCGCAAGGCCGACAGGGCTCACACTCTCCTTTCGGTATCCAACATTTGTGAGCCTTGTCGGTCTTCTCTTTTCTCTGTACAATGTCCATTGTGAAACTATTTTTAGACCACAACGAAATAATCCTTGATTTCCCTTTTGACGCTGGACAGGTTGCAGAAATCAAACGGATACAAGGAGCGAAGTGGGACAAGCTCAACCGTGTATGGAGACTGCCCATCACCTCTATTAACGAAGGTAGAGAGTTTGCTTTGCGTCACAACTTTGAGGTGACCATTGATGCAATGAAATTCTCCGTTCCACGCAACACGCCAGCTCGGGCCGGGGCTCACGTCTACTTGAGCGATGGGGTTGTCGTGATGAGGGTTCCGTATGAACGAGTAATTATTAAAGCAGTCAAACAAATACCTGGCGTCACCTGGAATTCGAAGGCTCTTGACTGGAGAGCCCCAATGTCATCTATACCGAATGTTATTGCCTGGGCACGTTCGTTCGAAGTTCCGGTAGATAACGAAGTAATGGACATCGCATCAACCGTTGAGATGGAAATGAGTGCGCTTATCGAAGCATCTCGCTCAACTGATGCCGAAATTGATTTGCCAACACTGCAAGGTGAACTTCTGCCGTACCAGAGGGCCGGCGTTGCGTACGCATCTAATGCCCGTAGGACATTTATCGCAGACGACATGGGTCTTGGTAAGACAATACAAGCGATATCTACTCTTGAGTATGTTCACGACAGTTATCCGGCAGTCATTGTGTGTCCACCAAGTCTCGTACTCAACTGGGCAGTCGAATACGCCAAATGGCTACCAAATCGTCGAGTTGCAACAGTAACGAACCGGAAGTCATTTCCAGACGCCAGAACCTACGACGTTGTTGTGGTTGGGTACAGCAACCTATCTACGTGGGAGAAACAACTCTCTGGACATCGCTCATACGTATTTGACGAAAGCCACTACGCCAAGACGCCAACTGCACAAAGAACGAAGTCGGCAGTCAAGATAGCCCGTAGCGCTCCGAAAGAGGGAATAGTCCTCTGCTTGACCGGAACACCCGTAACAAATCGCCCGAACGAATATGCCAGTCAGCTTGACATTCTCGGTCGGCTCAAAGACTTTGGTGGTTTGTGGGGCTTCTATCGACGCTATTGCGCTGCGTATCAAGACAGTTTCGGTCAGTGGAACATCAGTGGTCACTCACACTTAGACGAACTCAACGACAGACTGCGTGGAACGTGCTACATCAGGCGCACGAAAGACCAAGTGCTATCAGAACTCCCACCCGTAGTTCACAGCAAGGTTGTCATCGAGGGCGATGGGCCGGCAATGAAAGAGTACAAGAAAGCAGAGAACGACATCATTCTCTACATCGCAGAGCGAGCCCGTCAGCTTGCCATCGAGCAAGGAAAGTCACAGCATGGCGCTGCTATTTCAGCAATGATTAGAGCAGAAGCCAACGAGCACCTCGTGCGCTTGTCGGTACTGCGTCGTCTCGCTGCGAAAGCAAAGATGGAAGTAGTCCACGAATGGATTACAGAGCGCATAGAAGCAGGACGCAAGGTCGTTGTCGCAGCACACCACAGGGACATCGTTGATGAAATAGCCAGACGGTACGGAGACTTACGTATTCAGGGTGGCATGAAGGTCGAGGAAGTAGAAGCAAACAAGACCAAGTTCCAGAACCTACCCGTAAGCGAAGCACCCGTAATCGTTCTGTCAATTCAGGCAGCCAAGACCGGACACACGCTTACTGCGTCAGAGGAATGCTTGTTCGTAGAGCTCCCGTGGACACCTGCAGATGTTGACCAGACATACTCACGGCTTCATCGCATTGGACAGCAAGGAAGCGTGACGGCAACTTATCTACTAACTAAAGGGACTATTGACGAGGAGATTTACAGCCTCATCGAGCGCAAGCGTTCAGTCGTTAATGCGTCAGTCGAAGGTGGGGAGTTCGCCAACGAGGACAGCGCTGTGCAACTTATTCTCAACCTGTTGAGCAAAGCAGAGCAATAAAGCTCTGAATTAACCGTTTTCGGAACTTTGTTCCGACTTACCCGTGGCACCTTGCGCATGCCCGTAGAAGATTTCTTCAGCAATGAGTTTCGAATACTTCTTGCGCAAACGCCAGATTTTCTTGTTCATTTCGGTCATCTCTTGGCTCATGCGAGCCTTCTTTATGGCGTTGTCATCGTAGATGCCGTGCGTATTAAATAGCGCATCATGAATGTCTGCGTCCTCAATGATGATGTCTGAAATCCAACCGGCACGCTTGTCGATGGCCATCATCAGTTCGCATAGGCCTTCCACGCCAAACTCATCGTGAATGCGATTTGCAATTATCGAGCAGAAGTGTGAACGGTACATATTTCGCGCTTTCTGCGAGTTGGACATGAACTCTGAAATCCAGATGGCGAGTTCCTCTTTGGTCGGCATCTCATCGCCTTCATCGCCGATGAACTCGTATTCGTCAGGACTTCCATTATCCATTGCGCCTCATTTCGGTATGGGCTTTACATAAATAATACCCGTACGGGCTTCAGACATTTGTTAATAGATAAGTTTGAGTTTTGAGTTTTGTTCTCGTCACCCATGAGTTGTTATCCATTGACGCAAGAGCACGCTCATCACGAGACGCATCACGATAATGGTCAAGGTATTCGCCTACAGCATTGTAAATTGACCAGCCGTTGTACCCGTAGTTCTTGGCGTTGTTGTCGTTTTCGTAGATGGCACGAACGAGCGAAATAACTTCATCACGGTTCTTTCTCTGGCGCTCTGTACTGTTTGGCTCCAGAGGGAATGCTGTATTTAGTACTTTGTCCAGAACCTGTGAGCGAGCCGGAACATTGACTGCGAGCAACTGCTCTGCTGTTGAGGCAAAGTTCCTCGCCCATTCATTAGAAATTGCCAACACTTCATTGGCCTGTTCTATTGCTCTGTCGGCATTGCGTGTGTGGCGAGCAGTGAACACTCGTTTGGCACTTTCGATACCAAGTGTCACCGTGTTCTGGCAAACTGCACGAATAGAAGTGTTAGCGAAAGTGATAGCAGTCTTGCCATCGTGTCCGTTACGTACAAGTAGGTAGCGCTCTATTTGGTCATTCACGCCCGAAGGGTCTACGACTATTGCGCCCAAGTCAAGCGAAGCAAAGAAACCCTTGCCATCGTGAAGTACGCCAGCAGTGTCTACTATTGCGTCTCCGTTGGAAGCGCCGACAATGTTCAGTGCGTAGTCAAGACATTCACGGTTCTGCTGTACGACATAGCGCGTACCAACTGTCGCTAGCCCTGTGAATGTGCCATCACTGTTCACCCGTACGGTTGCACGGCTATCCGGAACGAGAATGGTTGTGCCATCTGGGTTCCGTAGTGGTTCGCCGTTATCGTCGCAAATGGCAACCCGTGCTGTAACGACATCAAAGTTGGCCTGAGACGCCTCTAGCATCGCTTCTGCCGTCTGAAGGCCTTTCATCGGCGTTCCAAGCCTGTGCCACGGGATTTCCCTGTCTGCGTAGGCCATTCTCGCTGTGCCGTCTTTGTTGATTTCTAGTCCGTGTGCCATTTCGTGTCTTTCCTTCTCATTCGTTTAGATAAATCTAACCGAGTATTACCTAGTTCATTGTACACCGGGGCTCCAGAGGCAGGGGCAGGGGTGTTTGTCTGGTTTTTGCAAGGGCGCACGGGTGGGTCGGCAGAAAGTCGGATAAGTCTGCTCTCTTGTCATTATGATTTCATCAGGTACTAACGCTCACGAAAGGGGCAACGAAATGAAAAAGTTACTAGATAAGTGGACACGGTTTGAGACCATTCACTATGTCGGTCTGATGAAGGCACTTCTCGGACTGATAATCGCAGTGCCGACTATCGGTGTGTATGGAGTGCTTCAGGCGTTCTACATCACCCGTAACGCAGGCGACCTGCTGACCTGTCTGTTCATCGTCATCACTGGAGTTGTGATTTCCACACTTTTCGCAGTGACCGTGTATAACGAGGCACACGATGAACGCCGTGCGAGCATTAGCCGTCACCCTCTCACTGGAAAGAAGGTGCGCTAATGGCTACGGCAACACTGGACACCCGTAGCGTCTTGGCAGAAATGCTGACAGAGAATACGGGCGCACATATTTTGGACAGTGGTGGCGCATACGGTCGCCACTGGGAACGCAATAAGGGTCTGACCGTTTCCGAGTTTGAGACGCAAGCACCTGCCATTATCAGTAGTGGCACTGTCGCTCTGTCGGTATTCCACTTTCTTGCGAACCGTGTTTCATACTTGCCTGATGTTCAGGCAGAGTTGGAGAGTTTCGCAGAGGGTCTGCCTGACGAGGGCTGGCTGACGATTTCGGAAGCGTTCGCCAATACCTACGACACCGACTATCGGACTTGGAACACCTATAACGGCACTGACTTTCTATCGCAGGTCATTCAGGGTGTCACCTTCGCCCGTAATGGTGAAGTGGTTACGCTCATTCAGATACACGGTGGCTGTGATGTCCGAGGTGGATACACGAAGCCTCGTGCGTTCACGCCGACAGTGGATATGCCAGAGGAGTTCCCGTATGACCACGGCTCTTATTACTTGGAGTGTCCGACTGATGAGACACATTCACTCTCGTACTTGGGTGAGTTCATAGGTTGGCACGGCTCAAGCATTGACGCTGACGAATATCCATTGACTGAATGGAACAGCGATGAAATGAAGTGCGCTAAGTGTGGTGCGTCAATGAATGTGAGTGCGCCTGAACCGTACTAGATAAGTACGGAACGCCCGACATCTACCCGTAGCCTCTGCGCTCTCTGACCCCCTTTCCCTTTCGTGTTGAGAGTGTGGGGGCTACGGGTTTCACTTATCTAGTAAATGTTCCGACTTGGACTGACTAGATAAGTTTCCACTTCAGAGCGAGGGCAAAGTGCGAAGCACTGCGCCAGCCGGGGCTCCGAGCGTTTGAGTGTGGTTCCTGTTGTAACTAGATAAGATGACGAGATGAATGAGAACACCTATCGAGCAGCAAAGACCATTCTTATCGCTATCGCAATAACACTTGCGTCAGTATTCGCATTTGGATACTTAGACAGGCAGCAAGCAAGAGACAGTGAGTTCTTTTGCGATGGAACACCATTGACGGTGAAAGAGGGCGACACTCTCTATTGGATAGCCCGTACCAACTGCGAAGGCAACACAATGGAAGTGGTGGACAGACTTGTCGCCCTGTATGGCACGACATTGACTATCGGTGACACTATCTATCTGCCAACACACAACGCCTGCGAGTTACGCCTGACAGACGGTGGGAGTGTGATGGAAGAGTGTGCGTGATGAACTTATCCATTGTCAGTAGCATCTACGACATCACGCCACTGACCATCAACGACTACTTGGTAGTGCGCACCTGCCACTGGCACTAGCTTTCCATCTGCGTTGCGTTCATACTCACCGAACCTGTCAGTGGCACGCCACGCAAAGTCGCAGCATGGTGTATCGCTCTCGCATGGGTGAGTACCTTTGCCGAGCGTCTCTGCCAATGCTGGAAACAGTGTGAGGAACTTCACCACACAGTCGTGACACAGTGTCCAACTGCGACTTCTGCGACTACCTAGCAGAGCATCTACCTCATCGGTAAAGCCACCGTAATAACCAAAGATGTCAAATGGTAATTGCCAACCATTACGAGGCAGGTGCTTTTGCTCATCGCACTCAACATCGTAGTCACAGCCTGAACAGCGAACATGGTTACTCATAACATCTCAACGATAGTCATAGGCGAGCAGACTTATCTAGTACCCGTAGCACTTGGCGACTACTGCTTGCTATTGAGATACAGGTAGGTGGAGTAGGCAAAGTTGCGCTGACGCTGGCGTTCGTTGTGTGCCCTCTCTGCGTCTGCCTGGGGCATACGGTCTATCTCATCATCAGTAGGGGCGAAGCCTATCTCCCTCTCTGCTTCCAGCATCAGGGATACAAGGCTAAGCGTGTGGGTATCTGCGTACTCACCCGTAGCGATGTGGCGACCTTGTTCGTCTAGGTCAAGTGCTAACAGTTCGCTTGCCACCTTTGAGATGAACAGGCCTGCGAGTTTCATCTGCGACAGGCGTTGGTGTGTGGTCAAGTGTTCGTTCGCTGTCCTCTTAGACCGAAGCAACTGCGTGTACATCTTGTTGCTTGGTACGAAGGCTACGAACTCTGACGGTGTTGGCTCTTGCGTATTCATCTCATCTCCTTGTGTCATTGGTCTGCGTTATGTGTATGCGATGTGTATGCGAGGTGTATGTGTGTCGGCACGGGTACACATACCCAAAACACCCGAGACCCGACAGGGCTGTGCGTTTCGTCTGTACTTTCTGTGTGCGTTTCGTAATCGGTCTGCGTCTATGCCTCTGTCACTGCTGTTGCCTTGCCACTTCGCTCTGTGAAATCGCCTTGCGAAAATGAAGGGGTCGTGAGGGGGTCGTGACTTATCTAGTTGGTTACGCCGTTCGTGTTTCACACACAAATCATCAACACAAATGGCTGACAGTCCTTTCGTGTCGTCTGCGTGTGTGGACTTCACTCCGACCACCCCGACCTCTGACTGCCGTTGCGAATACACATCACCAATGTCGCCTCGCAACACCTGTCCTCTGGAGCCCCGCGAAACTTTCTCGGTTGAGGCAGGGTGGGTGGGGGAGCAAAATCGCAAAAATTTCATCCTAGCTTTTTCACTTAAATTTATCCAATGCATACATCTCGACTGCCAGCTTGCGGACCTTCTTCCAGTGCCTGGATTGAGCTGCATTGGCCCCCAGACAGCACGGGATGGCCCCAGAAAGCGCCAGATGCATAAACGCCCGCTCTTCATATGTCTCCACCACGTCCGGTGAATCCGAGTACAAATCGGCCTGTGCTTCTTTCACGGTTCAAGCGTATACTGAAAACCATGCAGACCCAATACCTATCGTTTAATGATTTTCTTGCTGATGTCAGCATTAAGTATGAGCACCAGAAGGACACCCCAGGACACTGGAGATACGGACAAATGTATTTCAATTTGTTGTCTGATGCTCGTCCTGATATTTCTGACCGCATTAAGGGTAGTTCTCTGGACCCGTACTACAAGGATGTTGTTGCAGGGGTGACTCATGCATTTGTTGAGTCGAACTGGTAACTAGCTCTTTGTTTTCTTTTTTGCTAGTTCTGTTATTTCGATAACCTCAAACATTGAGCCCTTTTCCAGTAGCGACTTAATCAACGACTCGCTAGTGAATCGTGCTATGTCGTTTCCTGATGACTTCCTGACGGTAATCATGAAGCTCTCTTCGTTATTGGTTGTCACTGTAGCTATTCCTCCTATGGGTTCTCCGTGAATGGAGATTATTAAAGAGTGCCGGCATTTTTATTTACGTTTTCAGCACTCTAAAAATATATAGAACATGTTCCGCATTCGGGATAAATTTATCCAATAAATATGTCGGCGCAGCATTTTTCACCGACATTTATTGTGAGTAATCCATAACCGATTGGTATTGATATTTCGACAAATTCCCTTGATGGTTGTTCACATAAATCGCAATCTGTGCTCTTCATCTCTTCGTGCAGCAGTGGCATGAAGTCCTGCAAGCAGGTAGAACAGCATGCAGTGCGTATGGCCGGCAACAAAAGATGATGAATTGTTGGTGGCATTGAGTTGATGTGTGGGCAGAACTTGTCTATTCTTCCCAACAGCTCGTCTAGTGCTTCTGCAACACCTTCTGGGACTGTTTCTCTTTGTACTGATTGGAATCCTCTTGGCAGCAGTTCTTCGTTGAGTCTGTCAGCTTGTTCAGCTTGTTTTTGTGTCAGCTCGGAGATGAATTTGTTCATTTCCTCTTCGCTGTCGAACTGTTTTCCATCGGGTGCGGATTTTCTAAAACGTGGGTCCATTAGCGGATAAATCTATCTGAAGAAAGTGCAGTTTGCAAAAAAATTTTTTTAGGCGTTACTATATTTTTTCTTGTATCAGTCATTGCTTATTGTTGGAAGTACCCGCTCAGGCGTCGGTGAGGCCGTACTTCGACCCCGGGTGCCTGTGGGCCCACATCCCATGAAAAAACCGTTCAGAAGGCCTGAAACCACCCATTACGGCATGCGCCATTAGGAACAAATCCACAACCACAAGGTCGTTTTCTTGCCACATGTGCGTTTGTAATATTTCTTCATTGTGATGAATGTGTTTAGTGAATCTCAATGATATGTCGTCAAATAATGAATTTTCTGCTTCAGATGGTTCTCTTCCATCAAAATGATAAAGATAGAAAGTCTCTCTGTCGTACTTGAATAGTGCGTTCAGTCTTAGAGCAAATCTGCCCGATGGGTTATGTAGTTCTACTGCTTCGTGGAGGGTTGGCTCTTGCTGCTTGCCATATTCGTCTGTTGCCCATCCATAAAATGCCGCGACAGTGCATCTCTTTAGAAATTCTTTCTCTTCTTCGGAAAATAAGTCATACACATCGCAAATATTCACAAAAAGTGTATTTCCAACTCCGTGGTCGCATGTGAATTTCTCCATATTCCATGTTGCGCCAACTGCTGGGTTTTTGTGACCGATGTGCTCTATATGCCATGGCAAAAATATCTCATCTTTTGGTATATGGTGCTTATTGTATTTATCCATTGTTTGCGAATGGTTTTCTTCGTACCACCAGACCTTTTCAATCCAGGATGAAGAGTTCGGATACCAGCCAATAACATCCCCAAACATTCTGGTGACCTGTAGCTGCTCGCTACGTGAAATTGGTGAACCACGAAAAACGACGACAGCATCTCGTTTAAATCTATCCACATATTCATCGAAATTGAACACCAGCGACTCAAATGAATCTATGAGAACCGGTTCAATTATTTTCCCTGGCATGCTGCTTCCTCTTTATTGCGTTGAATAAGTCTGTCGTATTTTTTGGTGGAGAAGGGTAAGTTTTGGATTAGTCAGAAAAGAAGAAATCACGTACCTATCACCGCCGCCGATGTGCTTTACTCCGTGCTCGAACATTGGGCCAGACGGCCAGGAAATGAGCTGCCCTGCTTTCGGTTTTATTTCCAGGTCAAGGTCCGGGAAAAATATCTCCCCTCCCTCGTAGTCGTCATTGATGTAGATAACTAGCGCCCCTTCCGTGAGTGTAACTGGATGTTCGTGGAGTGGGTCATAATCACGCAGATAGTCGACTTCGTTTGTTTCTGGATTGAGTGGTGCGCCATCTGAGTGAATTTCTAGATTCGACCCAGATTTGTACTGACGCAAAACTGCCGGGTAGAGAAGTTTCATCTCCCGTCCAAAATGGTATGACACCTCATTTAGCCCAATCTCAATATATTTATTTACTAGTTGATGTTGCGGTCTTTTCGATGGGTCATCTTTTGCTACTTCTCCGCGCTTATAGAAATCATTCGGCCAGTAGTCGCGAGTTTTGCAAAAATTTGACAGCTCGAGGCGGTCTTCAGTGCTGAGGAAATTCTCTATAGAGAAAATATTCTCCCGAAGAATTTGCTTATGGCGCTCGTTAGCAATTTTCATACATAAATGATAGTGCGCCCTCTGGGGCTCGAACCCAGGACCAACGGATTAAAAGTCCGGTGCTCTACCGACTGAGCTAAAGGCGCGAAATATCTTTTTATTTGCGTTTTCGCTTCATGTCGCCGTAGAGCGCGGTAATCATTGTTGCCAAAAAGAGAAAAGCGACTATCGCTATTCCACCATTAAGCGAGTTATTCATCTAAATCTGAGACTGAATGTACGCCAAATGCTCTGGACAAAGGAACATTACGGAGTTCCCAATAACAGATGCAAAAAATTCATCGTCGTAAGAGCCTGTTGAATATTTGCTAAAAATCTCGAGCACCGCATCAAGGGTTGAGCCAGCATTGAATGCGTCACAAACGATTGCGCCAAATTCAAGCAGCTCGCCATCACTCCATTCTCTGGATTGCGCTGCGGTGTCATACATTGAAGTGAGGTATTGGTCGAACTTGCTCATTTCCGGAGCAGGTGCTTCTGTCGCCGGTGGAGTTGTCACGAGCACCTCTTTTATTACTGTCTCTTTTCCGCAAGCAGAAAGAACAATTGCTGATGCGCAGATGGCTAGTAGGTGCTTTTTCACGGTTTCTCCAGTTTGGCTAATTGATTATCCCTAAGCATCCTATACGTCTCATGGGAGATGTCAAGCACCCATTTGCGGGTTGGATATTTCCTTGTCAGCCAGGCCTTGTAGTCGGCCAGGGTTGGCGGAATTTCTTCATCTATGCTCATTTTCCCCCATTTCTTACAGACGCGAAGTATTCGGCATTCTTGTGGCGTTTTCCATAAGTGCAATCATCGTGTTGGAGCTCGCAATAGCAGTCGTAGTAAGGAAACTGCGTTAGACACTTGTTGCACACGGTGACGGATGCATAAAACGTGAATCCGCTAGGTCGCTTTGCGTCGCAGCAGCTTTCTTCTTCGTTATAGGCCATAAATCTCTTCGACGCTTAATGCCTCTTCCTCAAATTCCTTGTATGCATTCTTCCATGTTTGCGGAACAGTGAAATCCGTGTTGTATTCATCGCTTATTTGGTCGTGGTACGCACATTCTTCGGCGTAGTAGTTCCGGATTATCTTTTTTAATCGATGAATTTCGTACCCCTGTTCGGCGATAATCCCCATCAATTCTTCGTTATTGAAATCACTCATCGACTTTTCCCTGGTGCATATTTCTCTTCTTCTATTACGTTCCAGCAGACGCTACAAAAAAGACCACGACCTTGTTCATCTTCCCAGTATGTGCCCCAGTTTTTACAGCGATGCGGAAGACGCGATGAAATCCATGTCCAAATGTTCTTGAAGATATCTCTATTCACTTTCATGACGAACCTCTTTTTCAATTTCCGAACAATATGAGCATGCCTGGCGCGGACAGTAAATGGCGTGCGTAAGCATTTGGCGCAATAAAACTACCTTGTCGACATCGCGATTCCACAACTGTTTGTCTTGCTTTTGCTGACGCTCACGAACAGTTTTATACAAGCCTTCTTTAATGTCTATATAGACCTCAATGGCGCAATCTGGGTTGCCGAGGTCTATTGCAAGCATTTCTGCTGTCTCTTTCCAATCCCCGACCATCTTGCTTAGTCGCTGAATTTCTTCTTGTGCAGATTCATACAGATATGTCATTCGGTTTATGCGGTTTTGCTCACTTATTGCCTGGCGAAGAATTTTATTCTCTTCTCGCAGTGATTCAATCTCGTTCTGGTGATTCATTTCTCCTCCTTTTTTAGTGGGCCCGGTGGGGATTGAACCCACGACCAAGGGATTATGAGTCCCCTGCTCTGACCACTGAGCTACAGGCCCGTTAGTGGGCGCTGAGGGTCTTGAACCCCCGACCTACTCGGTGTAAACGAGTTGCTCTACCGCTGAGCTAAGCGCCCGAAATTGCTGTCGAGTGGGCCGAGCGGGAATTGAACCCGCGACCCACACCTTATAAGAGTGTCGCTCTCACCACTGAGCTACCGGCCCGTAAAACGTGCAGGTTATTGCTCCTGCTCAGCCAGCAAGGCACGTATATTCTCAGTAATTGAACGCTTTGACATCCGCCCATTTGGTAAGCGGCCAATCATTTCGCCATTTTTAAACAGAATAAGCGCCGGGATGCTCATAATTCCAAAACGAATTTGCAGTTCTCCATTGACATCGATGTCAACCTTGGCAAAATTTGCCTCGCTTGTTTCGTCGTTGGCAAGTTCATCGATGATTGGTGCGATTTGCTTGCATGGTCCACACCATTCAGCCCAAAAGTCAACCAAAACAGGCTTTTCTGATGAGTTGACGAACTCGTCGAAAGTATTTACGTCTAACTGCGTTGTCATTTTTGTTCCATTTCTGTTGTTGGCCAATAATACGGCATGTTCGGGTCTTCGGTCCATCCATATTGTTCATAATGGTCTGGCATTTTTCG
>JACCDW010287025.1_pt1 | contig 17084 bp, 13 predicted proteins | sample 7449781 | NCBI WGS metagenome assembly JACCDW01 (sample SAMN15323449, study PRJNA562643) | freshwater metagenome | isolation source: river surface water | place: USA:Blue River Watershed | collected 2017-08-18
CACGTCACTTAGCCTTGATGCCATATGTGGCAGATGGTTTGAAATAAACTGGGGTAACCTGATAAACATTTGATTGGTAAATAAGATGGAAATTATATTAAAAACGGATATTGCTGGGTTAGGATACAAGAACGATATCGTTCCTGTGAAAGCTGGTTACGGTCGTAACTACCTTATCCCACAAGGATTTGCTGTAATGGCAACTCCATCCAATCGTAAAGTATTAGCGGAAAACATTAAGCAGGCGGCTCACAAAGTGGAGAAAATTCGTCAAGATGCTTTTGATTTGGCAGCTGCGATTGGTGAAATGAAATTAACTATTGCTGCGAAAGCGGGTGATAGTGGTAAGATTTTTGGACGTGTAACAAGCATCCAAATTTCTGAGATGTTGAAGGAAAAAGGCTTTGATGTAGATCGTAAGAAGATCTCCTTCGATGCTGAAGTTAAGATGACGGGTGATTACACGGCTACGCTTGACCTTCATAAGGAAGTGAAGCATAAAGTTGCATTCTCTGTAGTAGGAGAATAGGCTTTTTGCTTTTATGATTAAAGTCGTACCGAATACTAATTCTGTACGACTTTTTTCATTTTAGGGATAAGTGTTCAGGTAAAATTGGTAATTTAGAAATCACAATTACTTAGGATGAAACGAATATTAGGAATACTTTTTTGTTTATTACCCTCGCTCATCACGGCGCAGGTTACGATAAGCTACCCACATAATCGACAAATTTTTCAGCGAAATAACGCGAATGAGGCTACTTTCTCTATTTTGGGGAATTGTGCTGTTGCGTCAACCGCCGTTCAAGTTAAATTAGTTCCTGTTCAGGTTAATCAAGGAACACCTATCAACTGGACATCGTTAGATGCTAAACCAGCCGGAGGACTTTTTCAAGGTCAGATCAAGGCAAAGGGTGGCTGGTATACACTTTGGATTCGGAGTCTGCTCGATGGTAAAGTTCTTGATTCTACTTCACTCTCTCGTGTTGGGGTAGGTGAAAATTTTATTATTGCAGGTCAGTCGAATGCGCAAGGTGTTTTGAGACCTGATGAAAAAGGGGCATCTGAAGACCGTGTAAACTGTGCGAATGTATACAGTTTTGAATTAGGAGAAGAGGATATTAAATCTGACCACCGTTTTTTAGGCACCTATAATCTTGATTTTCCGTTTACTGATTTTGCTCAAATGTCTAATCGGACTGCGATAGGTCCTATGGCGTTGTCTAAGTATTATTGGGCACAGTTAGGTGATTCTTTAGTAAATAAGTTAAATGTACCGGTATGTTTTTTTAATGTGGCTTGGGGTGGTACAAGTATTCGTAATTGGGCAGAATCTTCCAGAGGCATAGCATCTGAAAATCCTTGGGTAGCAGGCCGGTTTTATCCTGTCGGATTTCCATTTATTAACCTGAAACGGGCAGCAGAAATTTATGGCTTAAAGTTGGGTATTCGAGCCATATTATGGCATCAAGGTGAGACAGATACCTACCATAATAATATTGGCGAAAATAAATTCAAAGAATATCTATCAGAGATAGTTTCTAATTTACGTAAGCAGACTGGATTATCCATCCCTTGGGTAATAAGTGAGGTTTCTGCGATTTCATCCTATTTAAGTAATGGATCAACTTGTTCTCCAATTTCGTATAATAATAATATCATATCGGCGCAACAAGCTTTTGTTAATGACCGATTGTTGGAAGAAGTATACCGTGGTCCCAATACGGATCAAGTAGAAATTCCTCGCTCTAATGATAAATATGCTTCTTGTGTGCATTTTACACCTCAAGCCTATGGTCAAGTAGCGGATCTTTGGGAAGAAAAATTAAATGCTTCCTTCTTTGCAAATTCCAAGCCTGTTTTACCAGCTTTATTGCCTGTAATTGAATTGCAATGTGGTTCGGCCAATGAACTTTTGGTTTCTACGAAATCTACGTTTGTGAAAACACAATGGCTAAATACTGCAGAGTCTGTTATTAGTACCCAAGCTTCAAAACAAAAATTTAGTCCCGGCAAGTATGCATTGCGTTTCGAGGATGCACTCGGGAATGAATTTCGCGTTCCAACTTTCGAGATAAACAACTTGCCTCCTCCTCAAGCTCCATTGGTAACCTCAAAAGGGGAATTAATAGCATGTCTTGGTGGGACTGTTGAATTAAGTGCTTCAGGTAGCTCTGGTACGTATCGATGGTCTACAAATGATACGCTTAAAGTAATCAAAGTGGTTAATTCAGGTACATTTAATGTGTCCACTACCAATAGTTTTGGATGCAAATCAGCTTTATCCGCATCTGTACAAGTTTCGTTTTTAGACCTACCAGCGAAGCCAAGTTTAACAGTTGCTAGCCCATATTTTATTTCTGCCACTCAGAAACCTACTGGTACTGAGTATATTTGGAAACAAGATGGTCGTACCCTTACAGAAACAGGTAGTGAACTGCGCGTGAATGCAAGTGGAAATTATTCAATCTTTGCAGCTAAGAAATATTCACCTGCCATAACTTGCCTATCTCCTGTAGCAGAAATCAATTATATATTACCTGCTGACGGTGGTTTATCCATCTATCCAAATCCAATCGTAAGTCCTGGTGCAACCATTCAGTCTATTTCAGATTTAAAGGGAGCAATGTATACATTGTACTCTGTGGATGGGCGCATCGTTTTGCAAGGGCTTATTCCTGCTGATGGATCCTTTTTACTACCTTCCGGATCAGTGGGTAAAGGAGTTTACAAAATCGTCGTGTCAACTAAATCAGGTACATCTTATACACGATCGATCTTATTCAACGAATAAAAAAAAGCCATCTGTCAATCGAAAGATGGCTTTTTTGATAAGTACTAATTTGAATTAAGCTAACGCTACTTTCAAGTTTGTATCTAGTGCTTCTAAGAACTCTTCTGTGTATAGATAGTGTTCTCCGTGATTCACTTTATTGCCGTGAATACAAACAGCTAAATCCTTTGTCATTTTACCAGACTCAACAGTTTCCACACAAACCTTTTCTAAGGTTTGGCAGAAGTTAATCAAGGCTGAATTATTGTCTAATTTACCACGGAATTCTAAACCACGTGTCCAAGCAAAGATTGAAGCAATTGGATTCGTAGATGTAGGCTTTCCAGCTTGGTGATCACGGTAGTGACGAGTTACAGTACCATGAGCTGCTTCAGCTTCCATAACTTTTCCGTCCGGTGTAATCAATACCGAAGTCATTAAGCCCAATGAACCGAAGCCTTGAGCGACTGTATCTGATTGCACATCTCCGTCATAGTTTTTACAAGCCCAAACGAAATTTCCATTCCATTTCAAAGCAGATGCAACCATATCGTCGATTAAACGGTGCTCGTAAACGATACCTGCCGCATCAAATTGCGCTTTGTAATCTGCTTGGTAGATCTCTTCAAAAATATCCTTGAAACGACCATCGTATTTCTTTAAGATCGTATTCTTTGTTGACAAATATAATGGCCAACCTTTGCTCAATGCCATGTTGAAACATGAGTGTGCAAATCCTTTGATTGACTCATCTGTATTGTACATCGTTAAGGCAACACCATCACCTTTGAAGTTGTATACCTCAAATGTTTGCGCTTCACCACCATCTTCTGGCTGGAATGAAACCGTTAATTTTCCTTTTCCTTTCGTAACGAAATCGGTTGCTCTATATTGATCACCAAATGCGTGACGACCAATCATAATTGGCGCAGTCCAGTTAGGGACTAAACGAGGTACATTCGCGCAAACTATCGGCTCACGGAAAACAGTACCATCCAAGATGTTGCGGATAGTTCCGTTTGGTGATTTCCACATTTGCTTCAAATCGAATTCCTTTACACGTGCTTCATCCGGTGTGATCGTAGCACATTTGATGCCAACGCCATATTTCTTAATTGCCTCAGCAGCCTCAACAGTCACCTGATCATTCGTTTCATCACGGTATTCTACACCTAAATCATAGTATTTGATATCAACATCTACATACGGAAGAATCAATTTGTCTTTGATAAACTTCCAAATAATGCGTGTCATTTCATCTCCATCGAGTTCAACGACTGGGTTGGCAACTTTAATTTTTTCCATTTGAACGTTAAATTATTTTTTGCGTATAACAGATTTAGGCTCTGCCTAAATAATCTTGCAAAGGTAAAGAGGAATTCATTATTATGAACTAAATTCGAAGTATTTACCAATTTTTTTTTGATGGAAACTGTTATAAAGATTGCCTGTCCAGACGAAAAAGGCTTAGTGCACAAGATTACAGGTATTTTATTTCAAAAGTTATTGAATGTCACGCGCACAAATGAGTTCGTGGACGAAGTGACTGACCATTTTTTTATGCGGGTTTCCTTTACAGGTTCATGTGATTTAGGCGCCTTGCGTCATGAATTATTCGCTGTTCTACCTTCCCTTGCAACCGTTGAAATCATTCCTCCAGTCACTAAACGCGTAGTCATTCTGGTGACAAAAGAACATCATTGCCTCGGTGATTTATTGATTCGTTCTCAGTTTCAAGATCTACCTTTTGAGATTTTGGCAGTTATTGGAAATCATGCGACACTTCAATCCATGTGTGAACAATTCAAGATTCCTTTTCATCATGTGCCCGCAGATGGTTTGTCGCGGGAGGTACATGAAGAGCAAATTCATCATTTAATACAGTCTCTCCATCCTGACCTTATTGTGCTAGCGAAATACATGCGGATTCTGACACCTGAATTTGCCGCGCATTACCTCGGAAAGATGATAAATATACATCATTCATTTTTGCCTGCGTTTGTGGGGGCGAAGCCGTATCAACAAGCCTTTGATCGGGGTGTGAAAATTATCGGCGCCACCGCGCATTTTGTCACCGATGATTTAGATGAAGGACCGATCATTTGCCAGGATGTAACTCGCGTAAACCATACGTATTCTGCGAAGGAGATGGCGCGTTCTGGAAAAGATGTCGAAAAGATTGTTTTGGCCAATGCACTAAAAATATTACTTGAGGATCGGATATTCATTCACCAAAATAAGACGATCATTTTTGATTAACTATTTACTCGAAAAATCGTAAATTGCATTCCTTTTTTAAGATACTATGTTTGAAAATTTAAGTTCTAAGTTAACCTCTGCGATGCGAACCCTTAAAGGGAACGGTCGGATCACAGACGTAAACGTCGCTGCTACAGTTAAAGAAATTCGTCGGGCCTTAATGGACGCCGATGTAAACTATAAGGTTGCCAAAGAAATCACGGATCGTATTAAGGATCAAGCGATGGGGCAAAAAATCCTTATTGCCGTAGAGCCAGGTCAATTGCTCGTTAAAATCGTTCAAGACGAATTGACGCAATTGATGGGAGGGAGCAAACAAGATATCAACATCAAAGGGGATCCTGCCGTCGTATTAATCGCGGGACTTCAAGGTTCAGGTAAGACTACTTTCTCAGGTAAATTAGCGCAATATCTCAAAAAAGGTGGCCGTAATGTGTTACTAGTTGCCTGCGATATTTATCGTCCAGCGGCAATTGACCAATTGAAAGTTCTTGGTGAACAAGTAGGTGTCGAAGTATATGCGGAGCCTGAAAATAAAAATGCAGTTTCTATCGCGGAGAATGCACTTTCTTATGCCCGTAAAATGGGTAAGAAAGTGGTTATTGTGGATACAGCAGGCCGACTGGCCGTTGACGAAGCGATGATGAATGAAATCGCTGCGGTTAAAGATGCAGTTAAGCCCACAGAGATATTATTCGTAGTAGATTCCATGACGGGTCAAGATGCGGTTAATACGGCAAAAACCTTCAATGAGCGTTTGAATTTTGACGGGGTCGTTTTAACTAAGTTGGACGGAGACTCACGTGGTGGAGCAGCTCTATCCATACGTCAAGTAGTAGATAAACCCATCAAGTTCATCTCGACAGGTGAGAAGATGGAAGCCTTAGATCAGTTCTATCCTGATCGGATGGCGAACCGTATTTTGGGTATGGGTGACGTACTCTCACTCGTAGAACGTGCCCAACAAGCTTTTGATGAAGATGAAGCGGCGCGTTTGAATAAGAAGATTCGTCAAAATAATTTCTCCTTCGAAGATTTCTATGCACAGTTGCAGCAAATCAAGAAGATGGGAAATATCAAGGATTTGATGGGTATGGTTCCTGGGATGGGTCAGGCAGTGAAAGATGCCGATATCTCAAATGATTCATTTAAGCCTATTGAAGCAATTATTCAATCCATGACTGCTAAGGAGCGTCAAAACCCAGATATTCTAAATCCTTCCCGTAAGAATCGAATTGCAACAGGGTCAGGTACTTCAATTCAGCAAGTCAATAACTTGTTGAAGCAATTCGAAGATATGCGTAAAATGATGCGCATGATGAATAAAGTACAGGATGGGAAAATGAAGATGCCTAATCTGGGCGGAATGTTTAAACGCTAACCTAAGGTTGTACTTCGTAAGATTGGTCTAAGCGATAGATGGTGTTTTTGCCTTGAATTCTATCCACCAGATATGCTTGGTACCTTCCTGGCATAAGTCCATCGGTATAAATTTGGGCAATCCCATAGTTAGACAAATAGTGTCCCTCAAGCACCCATTTGCGTAGAGCACCTTTTTTGAAATTGATAGCCACCGTGTACATCATAGCAGATTGCGTATGTCGTAATACAACATACCAGGCATGATCGAGTGAATTTTGTCCCTTAAAATTTGGGAATAGTAAATAGTCAAAGCGCTTGATCCAAAAACCATCACGTTCATATATAGTACTTGAATGATGTTCCAGGAGCATCTTTTCGGTTAATTTCCAGGTAGGGGTGTCGTTCGAAAAACGTGCCAATTCTTGATTTGAGAGAATTCCTGCCTCCTGATCCAGGTAATGCAACTGAAAAGCATCTTGTAATATTTTTCGATCATTAATAAATACCTGCGGCACATTTCCTACTACCCCCTGGTGTCGAATCCAATTATCATTATCGGCCTGATTCACTTGAAATCTTGCCACCATTTGTGCCGTATGTATGTGATAGGACATAAAACAAAATGCCAACGATAGCAGGCTAGTGCCGGCAAATATCTTCTTTCTAAATTGTGGAAAGTGAGTAAGACTCATCGCATAGAGACAGATCAAGGCAAATGGTGCATATAAGAAATACCGACTAATATTGTAAGTAGTCCAATCATACCCACTTCGTGCAATTGCGATAATCAAATATGTGCCAATAATGAATAGAAACAAATAAGCAAAAAAGCCTTGGTCCTTTTTGTAAACAAAGAGGTAAGCCCAAAAGCAAAACATGAGTAAGCCGAATAAAATCCCAATCTGCAAATTTCCCCCTGATAAATCTAGCGCAGTTGCTCCTAAAAGTCCTAGAGCATAATTCGTCATATTTCCCAAATGCAAATCAAATTTTGCTTGTTGGCCAAATGAATAATGCGGCATCAGTATTGACAAATAAATTGCTATCCCAAAGCCACATTCAAGCAATCCTATATATCGTTTGGTGAAAATAAGATAGGCAGCAAGTACAACGAAAAGGATAATTCCATTTCCAAATGTAAACCCCGCCAATAATGCCCATAGCAAGGCCAATTTCCTATGGTTTTTCTCTATTGAAATGAGTGATAAACACACAAAAAAAATGATGTTAATATTCTCTAGCCCGGTAATGGCCCAATTTGACACTTCAAAGAATTGAGGCTGGAACAGAATAAATCCTACCGGGATGAAGTAGGGTAATGCGATTTTTAATTTTCGGAATTGCGAAAACAAAAGATAAAAGCATCCGATTAAAGTAAGTGCATTCCAAAGGATAATATGTTTGAAATTAACCGAACCATGAAGTAGCTGATTCAACCAAGTGATAAGGCATGGAATGACATTGGTATGATTATTACCACTTGTAAATGTTTGAGAACCTGATACTGGAATAAAGTTCTTGTTTACTTCAAAAAATCAATCGAAAGTAGGGATACTGATTTTTTCATCACCAGACTATTTTCGAATAATGGCGTTCAGTTCTTTTTCGAAACGCGTAATCAAACGATCCATGGTAACATCAATTACCTTATCGGTCAAAGTCTGATTTTCGTCTTGTAAAATGAAACTCACCGAGTATGATTTTTTACCTTCACCTAAGTTTTTGCCCACATATACGTCGAAAACGGATACATTTTTCAAGATTACTTTTTCAGTCTGTTCTGCAACGCGTTGTATCGCTTGCAAAGTAACCTCCTTATCTATGACCAATGACAAATCCCTGCGTACCTCCGGAAATTTCGAAATTTCTTGATACACAAAATTACCCTTCTCCTGTTTCACCCAGAAATCCCAATCAAAGTCGGCCATAAATGCCTCCTGTTTAACGTCGAATTTTTGAGCAAGTTTTGGTTGGATTAGGCCAAGCTGTACGCAGGCTTTTTTATTAACCGTAATGTGTAATCCATAGGCAAATACATCAGAATTTTCGATGGTCGAGGTTTCAAATTGAGCGATGCCCAATTGCTTCATGGTGTTGATAACCGTCGTGTATAAATGATGTAGTTGGCTTTTTTGAGCAGCTTGAGCCCAGGTTTCTCCATCTTGTAAACCACTTGTAAATAGCGCTAAGTGCCTTTTTTCAATGTATTTGACACCCTTTTTATGATAGGTTTTGCCAAATTCAAATAGTTTTAAATCTTTTTGACGTCGGTTGATATTGTGCGCAAGCACTTCTAATCCATGAAAAACCATGTGCTGGCGCATGACACCGAGGTCCTCCGACAGGCGATTTAATATATCGACCGTTTCAAAAGTTAAATCTTTCTGGATCCATTGATGATATTCTCCTTTGGTCAACGAATTGCTAATAATTTCCTGGAATCCTTTCGCTGCTAAACTAATCGCAGTGGTTTGCTGGACTTTCTCTTTATCCAACAATGGAAATTCAGAAATAAAATGGGCACTCAGATGTTCTGATAATGGTATATTATCTAAACCATGAATGCGCAAAATCTCTTCAATAATGTCTGCTTCACGCGTAACATCCACACGATACGCAGGTGCAATGGCTGTAAAGCCATCTGCTTGACTGTTTTCAATGCCAAAATCTAGAGCGACTAAAATCTCTTTGATGCGATCTGCACTTAATTTGACACCCATGAGTTGATGCACCCGCGTAATCGAAACTGGAATTTTGACTAGTTCAACTGGAATTGGATATAGGTCAATGATATTCGAGCCAATCTTTCCACCTGCCAGTTCAAGTATCAATTTTGCTGCATATTTCAACGCGAATAATTTCGCTTCGATGTCGGTCCCACGTTCAAAGCGGAATGAGGCATCTGTTTTTAAACTATGTAATTGAGCGGCTTTTCGTACGCGCTCTGGTTTAAAGTAAGCTACCTCTAAGAATACACGCGTTGTTTGAGGTTGAATACTTGAATGATCTCCTCCCATGACACCTGCGATCCCAATAGGTCCCGAAGCATCACAAATCATCATTTCTTCACCTTTTAGGGTACGCTCAATGCCATCTAATGTTGTGAATTTATTCCCTGAAATCGCTGTTTTTACATCGATTTTCCCATCTTTTATTCGTGCCCAATCATAGGCATGCATTGGTTGTCCAAGACCATGACAAATATAATTGGTGATGTCTACGATATTATTGATTGGGCGTAACCCAATTGCCGAAAGGCGTTCTTGAAGCCATTCAGGAGAAGGTCCAACCTTGACTCCGTCGATACTTACGCCACAAAAGCGACCACAACCATCATCTTCAATCTGTACATCGATCGGAAATTCGTTAGAGGAAATCGCCAATGAATCTACGGACGGCAATGTGATTTCTATTCCACTGACGGCTTTGATGTCACGCGCAACGCCCCAGTGTGAAGCTGCATCAGCACGATTCGGCGTAAGACCAATTTCTAAAACGAGGTCAGAGTCAATATTAAAATATGTAGCAGCCGGTGTTCCATTGGGCATATCGGTATCTAAGACTAAAATGCCATCATGTGATGTTCCTATGCCGATTTCATCTTCGGCACAAATCATACCCTCAGATGGCTGGCCATATACTTTTCGTTTTTCTATCGTAAATAAGGCTTTCCCTTCTTGATCGAACAAGGTCGTGCCAGGTGTGGCAACGATTACTTTTTGACCAGCGGCAACATTAGCAGCCCCACAAACAATGGTTAAAATTTCGTCCAAACCCGCATCTACGGTTGTTAAACTGAGTGTCTTTTCTTTAACTTCAAATTTCTCGCAGGTGAGGACTTCACCCACGACAAAACCTCGCAAACCACCGGGTATTTTCTCGTGTGCTTCGATACCCTCTACTTCGAGACCGGTATTAGTCAAAAGGACATCTAATTCCTCCGGACTACCTTTTTCTGGAAGTTTAGAAAGGTCAATAAAATCGCGTAACCAATTGATAGAAATCTTCATTGTAAAGAATTAGCGGGGGAATTTCATTTTATAATCGACAGAAACCTTTCCGCGGGTAATGTCACCTAATTTATTTTTAATCATTCTTTTACGGACAACGTTCAGGTGGTCAGTAAACAAAATGCCTTCAATGTGATCGTATTCGTGTTGGATAATACGTGCCGCAAGGCCTTCAAAAACATCGGTACGCTCTTCACCCGTCTCGGTCCAATAGTGTATTTTGACATATTCAGGACGAAATACTTCTCCACGAATTCCGGGAATGGATAAGCAGCCCTCTTCAAATCCCCATTCTTCACCAGTTTCGTCCAGGATAGTTGCGTTTACGAATACCTTTTTGAAGTCAACCAACGATGGGTCAATGTCTTCATCCTCTTCTCCCTCGTTCATCGGTCTTCCATCAACGACAAAAAGGCGAATATTCATGCCGATTTGGGGTGCAGCTAATCCAACGCCACTTGCTGCATACATGGTCTCGAACATATCTACAGAAAGTTTCACCAAGTCCATACTACCAAACTCAATCGGCAGTGCAACTTTGCGAAGGACAGGGTCTCCATAGGGAATGATTGGATATATCATGGGCGTATAAAATCAAACGGCAAATTTAGCGAATTTTCATGGAATGCATAGCGGATACTGCCTATGAATTGAAGGGTAACCGCCGGAATTTCCTTATTTTTTTGTAATTTGCGCCCTGAATTGACCTAGGTTGGGTAAACAAAAAATCAAATGAATCGTAACTTTTTTAAAGCACATCCTTGGCATGGAATCCAAATAGGAGAACAAATGCCTGAACAAGTAACTGCCTTTATTGAGATTGTACCCACGGATACCGTTAAGTATGAAATTGATAAGCAAACTGGATATTTAAAAATCGATCGCCCGCAGAAATTCTCTAATATTGTTCCTGCGTTGTATGGTTTTTTGCCACAGACGTATTGTGCGGAGGGAATCGCGGAGTTGGCACGTAAATATTCAGGAAAGGATATTACGCAAGGGGATGGCGATCCATTGGATATATTGGTGCTTTCTGAGCGTGCGATTACGCATGGAGATATTTTATGTCAAGCGATTCCAATTGGAGGAATACGCATGATTGATAAGGGTGAGGCGGATGATAAAATTATTGCGGTCTTGAAGGATGATCCGATATATGGCAAATGGCGTGATATTTCAGATGCTCCTAAAGATATTGTTCAGCGTTTGCGTCATTATTTTTGGACATATAAGATGTTGCCAGGTGAGACAACTTCAAGCGCAGTGGATATTGATGAAGTGTATGGAAGGGAAATTGCTCACGAAGTAATTCGTCAGTCGCGTGAAGACTACCGTAAAAACTTTGGATAGGCCATTGGACCTATTTTTTACTGTAATTGCAGAATGATTTTGAAATTCGTGCTTTCTAAAATGATACATTATGTGGCAATTTGTTAAATATGCGTTTGCAACTGTCTTCGGATTATTTCTATTCCTATTTATCAGTTTACTGATTGTCGTAGGTGTAGGTTCGATTGTTAGTAGTAATGATTCTGAATATGAAGTCAAAGACAATTCGATTCTCAAATTAAATTTCAATCGGCCTATTGTGGAAAATGCATCCACAGAGGAAAGTCCTTTAAGTGACATTCCCAATCCATTCTTTTCAAATACAGATAAGTTAGGCCTAATTCAGGTACTTTCTGCTTTGGAGCGCGCTCGGGTAGATCCCAACATAAAGGGTATTTACCTAGATGTAAGTTTCCCATTAGCAGGATATGCCCAATTGTCTGAGATTCGGAATGCGTTAAGTAAATTCAAGGAGTCTAAGAAATTCATTTATGCATATGCAAATTCATATTCAGAGAAGGGTTATTACTTAGCCTCGGTTGCCGACAAAGTATATCTGAATCCAGCTGGGATTCTTGATTTTAATGGAATTTCAGTACAGTATATGTTCTTTAAGCGTGCGTTTGATAAGTTGGAAATTGAACCCCTTGTTTTTCGTGTAGGTCAATATAAATCAGCTGTCGAGCCTTTCTTGCGTGAAGACATGAGTCCTGAAAACCGCATGCAAACGCTTTCGTTTATTCAGTCGATTAATAAGGAGATTTTCAAAGAGATTTCGCTGAGTCGAAACATGTCAACGGATCGTTTGAATACCATTGCTGACTCATTGCAGGCCATGGATCCAGCTAAGGCACAGCAAGTAGGTTTGCTTTCATTAGGTTATTGGGATGAATTTGAAGGTCAATTACGCTTAGCAACGAAAAAGAAACCCAAAGAGGAGTTAAACTATGTGAAGTTGGCAGATTATTTAAAAGCTAAAAATCCTATTGCTGAGGTAGAGGGGACAGCTAAAATCGCTGTATTGGTCGCTGAAGGTGAGATTGTAGGGACACGTGGGGGAGAGGGGACAATTGGTTCAGATGATTTTGTCAAAGAGCTACGCAAATTGCGAGACAATAAATCAGTTAAGGCAATTGTCTTGCGTATTGATTCGCCGGGTGGATCGTCTTTGGCTTCTGATATTATGTGGCGTGAGATTCTATTAGCCAAGAAAGTTAAGCCAGTGATTGCATCGATGTCAACATATGCGGCTTCTGGCGGTTATTATATGGCCATGGGTACGGATGTGATTGTGGCGCAGCCAACGACCATTACGGGGTCTATCGGTATATTTGCTCAATGGTTGAATCTGGATAATTTCTTCAAAAATAAATTAGGCATTACGCAAGATCATGTCAATACACATGCGCATTCGAATTTTTTAAGCTCGCCAAGTACGTTAACAGATTTTGAAAAATCAGTTGTGCAGCGGATGGTAGATCAAGGGTATGAATCCTTTACAACGAAAGCTGCGTCGGGTCGTAAAATGTCTTTAGCTCGCTTGAAATCAATCGCTGGCGGTCGCGTTTGGACAGGAGTTCAGGCTAAGCAAATCGGGTTAGTAGATGAGTTGGGTGGCTTGAATCGGGCGATTGAAATTGCTGCGGATCGAGCGCACATGCGACCTGCATCCTATAAGGTTCAGGTTTATCCTAAGGCCAAATCTTTCGTGGACGAATTGGTATCTTCTGCATTTTCAGAGTCGTCTATGCAAGAGCGTTTTGTGAAGGAGCACATGCCCTGGACCAAGTCTATTTGGGAGCTGGATCGCATGAAGAAAAGAGAAGGATTTTTGGTTTTAATGCCTTATATGATTGAATTAGATTAGATAATTTGAAAAGATGATTAGAAATAACTGGACACGCGAAGAGGTTGAGCAAATTTTCAACCAACCGTTTTTGGATTTAGTATATCAAGCTGCGACGGTGCATCGCCAGTACCACGATCCTAATGAGGTACAAATTAGTACCTTATTGTCGATAAAAACAGGAGGTTGCCCAGAGGATTGTTCTTATTGTTCGCAAGCAGCACGCTACCATACGAATGTGAAGGTGCAAAAATTGTTGCCTTATGAGGAGGTGATTCAAGCGGCTGTTCGTGCGCAGGAGAATGGTAGTTCTCGTTTTTGTATGGGTGCTGCATGGCGTGAGGTACGCGACAACAAAGATTTCGACCGCGTGTTAGCAATGGTCAAGGGTGTTAATTCACTTGGGATGGAGGTTTGTTGCACATTGGGTATGTTGTCAGAGGATCAGGCTCAAAAACTGAAAGATGCAGGTTTATATGCCTATAATCATAACATTGATACGAGTGAGGAATATTATGATGATGTGATCTCAACGCGTACATACGATGACCGATTAGAAACATTGGGAAATGTTCGCAAAGCTAATTTGTCCGTTTGTTCAGGAGGAATTATTGGAATGGGGGAGTCAATTGCTGATCGCATCGGGATGTTATTGACTTTAGCTAATTTACCTGAGCACCCAGGTTCTGTGCCTGTAAATAATTTAGTTCCCGTAGAAGGAACTCCATTCGAAAATCAAAAGACGGCTTCAGTTTGGGAGTTAGTTCGTGTGATTGCGACGGCACGTATTATGATGCCAAAATCAGCGGTTCGATTATCGGCCGGACGTCTAGAACTTAATTACGAAGGCCAAGCATTTTGCTTCATGGCTGGCGCAAATTCAATCTTTTCAGGTGATGTGTTATTGACAACACCTAATCCAGATGCAAAGTCTGATAAAGAGTTGTTCCAAATTTTGAGTATCAAGCCGAAAGAGGCCTTTAAAGATGAAAAGAAATCAGGGATTGAGTTTAATCAAATCCCAAGTGCTCAGGGACTTGAACATAGCCATTAATTTTGAAGCGCTATTCCGAAAGGGGTAGCGCTTTTTTCATGCGGTAATGTTGAATTTCACCAAAGAGCAGATATGATTCTTGTTCGATTTGATATCCTAGGCTTTTATAAAAAGGCACGGCATTCTCCCGGGCTTCTAATACAATTTCATTCCAACCTTTTGCTTGAGCTTGCGTTTCTAATGCGCCCATAATAGCTTTACCTATACCTTTTCCTTGTTGGTCTGTTGCCACCGCCACGCATCTAACCTGCCCTTGCCTGGAGGCTGATTCGTGCATACGAGCCACACCGAGCACTTTTTCTGATTCATCTACAGCCATGATGTGAATAGCGGATGCTTCATCAGCCAATACCTCTGATCCGTGTGGCTGATTCCAAGGTTCGCGTAGAACCGTGAATCTAAGGGCATAATATGCCTGCCAATGTTGCGAAGTTGTTGGTGTAATTAAAACCATAAAAAATTAAACGCTGCTGGGGGTTGAACATCCCAGCAGCGTTAGCAAAAATAGGTAAAAATGTCGAAGGTGATTTACCGTTCAACAAAGTATCAAGAAACTTATTTGGCAAAATTCACGGCTCTCATTTCACGGATTACCGTTACTTTGATTTGACCTGGATATTGCATTTCTTTTTCGATTTTTTGCGAAATATCAAATGATAAATTCGATGCTTTTTCATCACTTACATGTTCAGCATCTACCAAGATACGGAGTTCACGACCTGCTTGAATCGCATAGCATTTTTGAACACCTTGGAACGATGTTGCCAATGCTTCTAAATCACGAAGACGTTTCATGTATGATTCCATCATTTCTCGACGTGCACCTGGCCGAGAGCCTGAGATGGCATCACACACTTGGATAATCGGTGAAATCATGGAAGTCATTTCGCACTCATCGTGGTGAGCACCGATGGCATTACAAACTTCTGGATGCTCCTTGTATTTTTGGGCTAATTCCATACCCAATAATGCGTGCGGAAGTTCTGGTTCTTCGTGCCAAACTTTACCAATATCATGCAGCAATCCTGCACGCTTCGCAAGCTTCGCATTAAGTCCTAATTCAGCAGCCATGGTTGCACAAAGTTTGGCCACTTCACGAGAGTGCTGCAATAGGTTTTGACCATAAGAAGAACGGAAACGCATACGACCAATCATCTTGATTAATTCCGGATGTAATCCGTGAATACCTAAATCGATCACTGTTTTTTCGCCAATTTCGATAATCTCGTCATCGATGTTCTTCTTAGTCTTATTGACTACTTCTTCAATACGTGCCGGGTGAATACGTCCGTCTTGTACCAAGCGGTGTAACGAAAGACGTGCTATTTCACGGCGTACAGGATCAAATCCTGAGATAATAATTGCTTCGGGGGTATCATCTACGATAAATTCAACCCCAGTAGCCGCTTCTAACGCACGGATGTTGCGTCCTTCACGTCCAATAATTTTTCCTTTGATATCGTCTGATTCAATGTTGAAAACAGATACACAGTTTTCAATTGCATTTTCAGCCGCAGTCCGCTGAATTGTTTCAATCACTACTTTTTTAGCCTCTTTCGTTGCGGTCAACTTCGCTTCTTCAATGGCTTGCTTCACGATGGAACTTGCCTTTGATTCAGCCTCAGCCTTCAATGCATCGATCAGTTGCTGGCGTGCCTCATCAGCCGAAAGATTTGCAATTTTCTCCAATTGGTTGATTTGATTCGCAAGCATGGCTTCTGCTTCAGCGCGAACTTTTTCTACCTCTTCGAATTTTTTGCGGTAGTTTTCTTCTTTCGTTTGAATACTCTGCTTTTGCGATTGCAACTCTTGATCAGCGATGCGTTGTTGCTCTTGTTGCTGGGCTAAAGTCCGCTCTTTTTCGCGTAGTTTTTGTTCGTTTTCTAGGAGAATTCCTTTTTTAGCTTGCGTTTCTTCTTCAAATTCTCCACGTAATCGAAGGAAGTTTTCCTTAGCTTCGAGCATGCGGTCTTTCTTAAGATTTTCAGCCGCAAAAGCCGCATTTTTCATTATTTCATCCGCCTTGCTTTGAGCATCAGCTTCGAGGTTTTTGTTCACTTTGGAAAAGAATACTTTTCCTGCAAATAGCCCACCCGCAAGTGATAACAAGGGGATAATTAGCGATAATATAGTCATAGAACGAATGTGTGTTTAAACATTAGCGCTCAATAGACTGATCAAAAGAATAAGGATTTTATAAGGTAAATTCGGATACCAGTTCGATTAACTGATTATTTTCCGAATGAACATTGTGATGCAAATCTTTGCGTTCCGAATCAAATTTTATACCACACATAGCTAAATCCAGCGCCACAAGGGCCATTACTTTATTTGGATCTGTGCTGTTTGTCTCTTTCTCGTAAAATTTAACTAAGCGGTTCACTAATACTGCCGCGTTTCGCACGCATGATTCTTCCTGTTCACTTACCCGTAGAGAGACATTTTGTATCC
>JACCDW010911407.1_pt1 | contig 17083 bp, 12 predicted proteins | sample 7449781 | NCBI WGS metagenome assembly JACCDW01 (sample SAMN15323449, study PRJNA562643) | freshwater metagenome | isolation source: river surface water | place: USA:Blue River Watershed | collected 2017-08-18
ACAAGTGGTAGTTCAGGTTCATCAGGTAGTTCTGGTTCATCAGGTAAATCAGGTACTAGCGGTAGTAGCGGAACATCAGGTTCATCAGGTACTAGCGGAAGTAGTGGAACAAGTGGTAGTTCAGGTTCATCAGGTAGTTCTGGTTCATCAGGTAAATCAGGTACTAGCGGTAGTAGCGGAACATCAGGTTCATCAGGTACTAGCGGAAGTAGTGGTACAAGTGGAAGTTCAGGTTCATCAGGTAGTAGTGGTCGGTCAGGAACTAGTGGTTCATCAGGAACTAGTGGTTCATCAGGAACTAGCGGAAGTAGTGGTACAAGTGGAAGTTCTGGTTCATCAGGTAGTTCTGGTTCATCAGGTAAATCAGGAACTAGCGGTAGTAGTGGAACATCTGGTTCATCAGGAACAAGTGGTAGTAGTGGAACATCTGGTTCGTCAGGAAGCTCAGGTAGTAGTGGAACATCTGGTTCATCTGGAACAAGTGGTTCTTCAGGAACTAGTGGCAGTAGCGGAACATCTGGTTCATCAGGAACAAGTGGTAGTAGTGGAACGTCTGGTTCATCTGGAACAAGTGGAATCAATGGTGTAAATGGAACGTCTGGTTCATCTGGAACAAGTGGAATCAATGGTGTAAATGGAACGTCTGGTTCATCTGGAACAAGTGGAACTGGATTTGTAACTATTGCAAGTCCAGGAGATAACAGAGTTTTAACCTCTGATGGTAGTTCTAACTCAGCAGTTGCGGAAGCAAATTTAACTTTCAATGGAAGTACTTTAGACGTGACCGGTAATATAAGAACGAGTACTTATTATAATTTTAATGGGAATGGGTCAAATCCAACTAACTCAACCGCATCAATATATGACCAATCTTTAGTTGGTCCAACTATATCAGGTCAAAATGTTGTTTTTAGGGCAGGGACCACACCATCTGAAATAGTTAGAGTTTCGGCTGGTGGAATTGAGGTTAATGGTGTTGTTTATGCTACAGGAGATGTTGTTGCATATTATACTTCTGACGAAAGGATGAAAGTTAATAAAAAACCAATCGAAAATCCTTTGAACAAAATAAGGTTGATTTCAGGTTACGAGTTTGATTGGTTAGAAAACAAAGATATACATCATAATACAGGTCATGACATAGGTGTAATGGCTCAAGAAGTAGAAAAAATATTACCTGAAGTTGTTACAACTAGAGATAATGGGTATAAGGCGGTCAGATACGAAAAAATAATACCATTATTAATTGAGGCAATTAAAGAGTTACAGTCAGAAATGAAAGATTTGAAAAATAAAATTATCAATTTATAATTTATAAAATCCAAGGTTTTATTTTGTCGAATACCATTTGAGGAGTTATTGACGTGTGACATATAAATTGTTTTTCAGAGTTTTTGTGTTTCGGACACCAGTACCAGTCCGAATAATCGAACTTGTAATCCTTACCTACTAAGTTCCAGCAACCATGACAAACATCCTTATTTGTAATTCTGACATAATCTTCAGAAGATAAATCTATTTCGTACCAATCCTCGGTAAAATTAGATATCATACACACGGGTTTGTTCATAGCGTGTGCTAGCCATGTTAGTCCTGAAGATAAACCTATAAAAAATTCGCAGTGATTAATTATTTTCATTACTTCATTGAGTGACAATCCAAGTCTTTTTACCGAATTTGTTGGTACATAATTATAGAATGGGTATACACCAAAACTTTCATGAAAATCGACACAGACGGGAGTATATCCTGACTTTCTCAACATTTTACATAAATCATTCCAATTAGAAGAAAATACATGGTCTTTCATACCATTTTCATGATTCCAAAATTTAAGTTGTGCGGTTGAATGAGTACTTATACAGACGTATTTGTTCTTGAAAGGTCTATTTGATTCAACTCTGTCAATTATTGGACGTATATATGGTGCCTCAAAAAACCCTAATTGTTTTGCAAAAATCTGTTGTATGGACACAGAATGGTCTTTATGTTCTAGTTTTATGATTTTATCGTAGATATCAGTTTGACCTATTTGAATAATATTAATATTGGGATATGAAGAGGTAAAAAGTTCTGATATTTTATGGTTTTTAATCATGAAGTAGACATCATAATTAAAATTAATTCTGAATTTTTCCAAATAAGGTAATATGACTAATATGTCACCTAAACCTGTAGTATTATCTGAAAAATCTACTAAACATTTTTTCATAGTGATAAAGTATTAAAGACTTGTAAAGGGTTAATTGATTTTTGACAAATATGTTGTTTTTTTGTGTTTTTGTAAACGGGACACCAGTCCCAGTCACTTGGGTCAAAAACAAAAACATCATCAGTCCAACAAGAAATACATACATTTAAATTGTGTATTTTAGTAATGTTATTCGAGAACTCGTGTCCTTCTTTTGTGAATCCATTAATCATAAAAGTATGTTTATTTAGAGACCAGTTCAACCATGATAAACCTGAACCTAATCCAATAAATTTATGTGCGTTGTTTAGATAATTAATTATTACGTCCATAGATTCGTTAAATATGTTTTTAGTGCCTTCGATGTAGTATGGAGTTTTAGTTATCGTAATAACATCATAACCTTCTGATATTATCATTTTAGAAAGAGACACCCAGTTTTCATATACCCATTCTTTACAACCAGCAGTTGATTGCGGTGCAAGTACGACATATTTTTTAGGGTTAGGTGAGGGTAGATTTGGAATGTTAACCCCGTGATTTACCTCTTGAAATTCTAAACTTAAAATATCCGTTGCTGTTTTTTGAAGTGGAATTATATTAACTTGGTTCGGATTTTTATCGAAGTCTTCCCATTTATTGTTAATTTTAAACCACCCTATTCTGTATACTGCAATACAATCATGAGAAGTACCAGGGTAAACAAATTTGATATCTTTGTAAGAATTTAGTCCTTCGAATAGTTCATTATGAAATGTGGATAAAAGAACTTTACATTTATGTTTTTTTGAAAATTCAACAGCGTACGGAGACCATGCAATAGTATCACCGAGTGATTTTGATTCCATTGATATGAGAACAGTCTTGTTTTCTAAAATAAGTTCATCATATATTTCATCGTTAATTTTGATTTTCCAAGGAATATAATACTTTTTAGAACATGCAATCCACATGTTGTTTTGAATCGTACCTGAATGTTGTATTGTTCCATCTGACGAGTCTATAAATTCAACTGAATAACTTTTTCTTTGGTCTCCTATTATTTCAACTCTTGGACCATCGAAGTAAGTTATAGATATTTTATTTTCCGTTATAGGTTTGTTTTTCTCTTTAATTAAAAACTCATTCAAAGTTTCAATCCCTATTCTCGCAATGTTCTCCCAACTAAAATTATTTCTTATTTCATATGATTCTTCTAAAGATTTTCTTTTGACATCATCATGAAATTCATAAACAAATCTCATTTTTTCTGTCAAATTATCAAAATCTGGTTCGTAATAGTTTCCAACAGTCTCGTTGAAATGATTATAGCTACTATTTGAAGCTGGTCTTTCACCTAAGATATCCACAGGAATACCTTTACCTTCGGCAAATTCAAGTTGCCCTGAACAATTGGAGTAGATTGAAGGAATACCACATGCCATTGCCTCAATAAGTGGGAGATTCCATCCCTCAGACCTGGCACAAGAAACAAAACAATCGCAACTTTTCAATATATCTATGTAATCTACTCTCGAAGGAAAGTGAACCACTTTGATTCTATAATCCTCTAAGTTATAATGTTTCAATCTTTCTTCAGTCGAATTTAACCCATCGTTCGAGAACGGATTATCAACAGAAACAATAAGGTCAACTGGTTCATTCTTATCGAATGTTTTTAAGAAAGTCTCTATTATTTCTTTTATTGACTTTCTATAATCCCACCTCCCCGCTAAGAAAAACTTAAATCTACCGTCAGATGTTAGCGGATGTTTTACGTTTGGATTTGGAAAGAATATGTTAGAGTCCACACCTTCGGGTACTACCTTAATTTTGTTTGGGTCATAACCTTGAGCGATTGTACATTCTTTTTGCCATTTAGACGGTACCCAAAGTTCGTCAAACTCTTTCAGTTTATCAAAAAATACCTGAGGTTGTAAAGTAGATTCCCAAACATTGTAGGCAATTTTCGGACCGATGTAATTGTCATAAAATAAGTGGTGATTTGTTTCACATAAGACAATATTTACATTAGGTTCGAAGTTTTTTTCTTCGGATGGATAAATTGAAAAGTTACTTCTTGTACCATCATTATTCCACAGTACTTGTTCAAACAATAATTTTTTGTCAATTTCGCTGAAATACTTTTCATTACTATGAGGCTCTAAGTTATATGATTTCCACGTAGTTCCTATTGTAAAGTTTCTTACTTTTATTTTTGCGTAATCGCTTAGATGTCTAAAAAACTCACGAGTGTGTTGGTTATATCCTGTGTCACCAATGTAAGAACCATGTACGTATATTTTTGGTTTACTCATCAAAATAATTTGTTGAAAATATAAGAAAAGTTAACTATTATTCAAATATTAAAATAATATATGGCACAAGGGGTTCATAAAATAACTGAAGATTTTGAAAAAGCATTGTGTGACTATACGGGTTCTCCCCACGCAGTTGCTTTAGATAACATGAGTAATGCTTTGTTTTTATCATTGTACTATGAAAAGAATATAAAAAAAACTATAGATTTCGATGAAATAGAAATACCATCAAGGACTTATCCATCAGTTCCATGTGAAATTATACACGCAGGTCTTAAAGTAAAATTCAAAACAGTAAATGGTAAAACAATTAAAGGTGCATATTCTTTAGGTCGTACAAATGTAATAGACTCGGCTCTCAGATTTACTGCAGACATGTATCAGAAAGGAACTCATATGTGTTTATCATTTACCGGTCCTTACAAAACATTAAAATTGAGTAAAGGGGGTGCAATACTTACAGATGACTATGATGCAATGCTTTGGTTTAAGAGAGCAAGGTTTAGTGGTCGTAGAGAATGTTCGTATCACGACGACCATTTTGACATGTTAGGTTGGAATTTCTATATGATGCCTGAACTTGCCGCAAGAGGACTACTGATGATGACTCAGTTTTATAATTTAGATGGGTCTAAGAGGCATAATGAAGATTTGGAGCTTCCATATCCTGATTTATCTAAATATGAAATTTACAAAAAATGAAGAAAATTTTAATACTTGATGCTTTTATTGTAGATGAAAGTGAAGAGAAAATTCTGTTGGATTTTATCGATACCATAAAAAAGATAGGGGATGATATTTTGTTGATTTCCAATACAAAAATGTCTAAAGAAATACAAGATAAAGTGAATTACTTCTTTTATGATAAAAGAAACCAACTTTTTACACAAAACTATGAATCATATGATTACATTAGTTATTTTACAACTCACGAAAATTTTAAAATATCTAATCTTTATGTGGACAAACAACCACATGGACTTTCAGTTTTAATCAATTTGTTTACAGGTGTTAATTTTGTGAAAAGTTTGGGATACACCCATTTTTACAAAATGGAGTATGATGCTGTTTTAGGTGAGGAAACAGTCGATAAAATTAAAAGAATGAACGAAACCTGTATTCAACGAAGACTAAATGGTGTATTTTTTGTTGATGAAGAAAATAAAGGAAAAGTAGAAGCACATTATTTTTTTTCGGAAGTAGAATTCTTTTTGAATAACTTTTGGAGTATAAAATGTGAGCAGGATTATATTGATTATCTCAAACACGAGACTAAAGGACTTGGGTTCCTTACAATGGAGAATTTCATGTATCGAAACTTGATGAAATCAAATATTTCAAATGTGGAGATTAAAGAGGACTTATATGAATATTTTGGAGATAGTTACATCAATTCAAAACATACTAAAGTCTTTCATGATGAAAAACTAAACGGTTGTTACACAAGTTTCCATATTATTCGTAATAATCCTAACCAAGTAGTAATCTATAGTGTTAATAAAAAAAATGATACGGACTTCAGAAAAATAATTGTTTTCTTTACAGATGGAACACAATCTGAAATATATCAAGAGTTTAATTGTTATTATTCTTGGTCTTACAGTGTATTTGACAACAAAATACAAAAAATGATGGTTTACGACAAAAATGATAATTTTTTGTTTGAAGAATATTTTGAAAATGTATTCAACGAAATAGATTTTTTCTAAATAATAAAAAATGAAAAAAATTTTTTTAGACGCATACGAAGAATATCTTGACCACATGAGGATATACATAGATGGTTATGATGAAAACGTTGGGCATTATAATAGAAGAAAACAGTGTCTATCATTAATTTCTGCGGTTGATGATAGTTTTAATTTTGATGAAATTATTGTTCTCGAGACGGGTACATCTTCTAGTTATTCTGATGGTCTTTTCGGATTGTTCTTGGGATATGTCGCCCAAAAAAAAGGTGGTATCATGATGTCGGTAGATATATCGCCTGAGGCAGTTGAAAACAGTAAAATAATATTTAATAATGCATTACCAAAATTACCATATTATGCGGAAGTGAATGACTCTATCGAGTATCTGAAAAAAATAGAAAAAATACCTAATTTAGTTCATTTAGATAGTTGGGATTTTAATTTATTTGACCCGATGCCAAGTGCTCTCCACGGATGGGAAGAATTCAAATATATTGAATCTAAGATGAGTAAGGGTAGTATTATAATAGTGGACGATAATTACAAGCAAGGAACATCAGTCCAATGGTTTTTTGAAGACGGACAAGAAAAACATATGACAGTGCCTTATCCTATGGTAGGTAAGGGTGCAAACATATATCAGTATGTTTTAGCGGGAAACTCTGATTGGAAAGTAATTGGAAACCATTACGATACATATGACAATATAAAAATTATAATACAAAAAAAATGAAATTAGGTATTTTTGGGTATGGTGGACATGCTAGAGAAGTTGCTTATCAAATAGACCATCCGGTTACTTTTTTTGTTGATGATGAATATTCCAATGATAGTGCTCATCCTATAAGTAGTTTCGATGTAGAAGAGTATAAAATAATAATTGCGGTTTCAGATTGTACAGAAAGAAAAAAAATAGTTAATAGACTACCAGAAAATACTAAGTTTTTTACATTTATTCATCCTTCTGTAATCATGATGGACAAAAATATAAAAGTTGGTGAAGGTTCTTTCATAGGGGCAAATTCTATATTGACCACAAACATAAAGTTAGGTAGACATTCAATATTGAACAGAGGAAATCAAATAGGACATGATACGCAAGTTGGGGACTTCTTCAGTGCTATGCCAGGTGCGATAGTTTCAGGAAATGTTGAAATAGAAAACGAAGTTTATATTGGTACTAACTCTTCTATTATTGAAAAAATAAAAATATGTTCGAATGTTAAAATAGGTTCTAACTCGACAGTTATTAGAAACATCATTGAACCAGGTACTTATGTTGGAGTTCCTTCAAAAAAAGTAATAAAATGAAATACGATTTTATCGAGATTGGGACATCAGACTTTGATACTTTAATACAATCTACAGAAGGTCAGATAGGGTTATCGATAGAACCTTTAAAGATATATTTGGATAGATTACCGAGTAATAAAACTGTTATCAAAGTTAATTGTGCTGTTAGTGACAGAAATGGGGTAACTCATGTGTATTGGGTTGACCCACATGATATCGATAAATATGACTTACCTCTTTATCTAAAGGGATGTAACTCAATTGAAAACCCTCATCCAACAACATTAAGAATTTTGAATGAAAGAAATTTAGAAAGTCTTTTGAAAAAAGAAACTTGTGAAACTATCACATGGAATAGATTGGTTAATAGATATAATGTAGATAGTATTACTCTACTGAAGATAGATACTGAAGGACACGACTGTGTTATTATAAATAACATTTTGAACTCTGAATGCAAAGTTTTACCAAAAAAAATATGGTTCGAATCCAATGAGTTGTCCAATCAAAAATTGCTAAATAGGACTTTAAAAAGATTGGATATCTTTGGTTACAAAGTAACATTCAATGATAATTTGGACACAATTTGTGAAATGGTATGAAAATAGATAAAGTAATAATGTCTTGTGATGACAACCCAGATTATTTGAATTTGTGGCCATACGTTTCAAAGGTATGTAAACTTACATTAAATGTTACTCCAGTTTTATTTCACGTAACTAATGAATATACTGATTTTGTGTCTGATGAATATGGGATTGTTAAAAAAGTGAAAAAACATCCCGATTTACCGTCTAACTTTCAATCACAAATATACAGATTGTATGGAACTAAATTTTTTAAAAATGAAAGTTGTTTAATATCAGATATAGATATGTTCATATTCAATAAAAAATATTTTATTGAACAGGTAAAAAAATACGAACCAGAGGATTTTATTATTTATTTGTCAGATGCTTACGATATGAACAGACCAGAGGTTGTTGAAATGTATGCATTGAATAGATATCCTATGTGTTATTTATTGTCTAAATCAGAAACATATGAAAAATTACTAAACCTAAATTGTGATTTCAACGAGTTTGCGGAAAGAGTTTATAACTACGACTTTGGATATCATGTTCCTGATTTTCATAAGGATGAAGTTTTCTTGGGTAAAATGGTTCTAAGGAATTATATGGATGTTAATATTATTAAACTTAACAGAGGTATTACAAATGTTTGGGATATTAATGGTAGAATAGAAAAAAAAGATTTCTACGATGAAACTATTAATTTTTCATTAACCGATGAGTTATTCGATTGTCACATACCAAAAACCTACGTTGAAAATTTAAATAGACTTAATGAAATTATTAGAAACATATTAATACATTTTTAAAATGGTTTTAAAATCTAGTCCTAACAAAATAACGTTCATAGTTGATACGTTGTGTTCTATTGGTTTTGAATATAAAGGAGCGTCCATTTCTTTACATAAGCTTGCAAATGAATTAGCATCTAAGGGTCATTATGTTTATGTGTTCAATGACCCACTCTACCCCCATCCCAATATCGAAGTGATAAAAACAAAAAGAATTCCACGAGATGACGGATGGTGGAGTAGTTTCGAATGGGAATTGATGAATTATGATTTAAGTAGGACAGTCACAATATATACTCAATTAACATATGGTACGCCTTTTGGAACTGTTCACAACTCTAGATGGATTTTACATGATTATGACCCTGTGCAATGGAGTACATATACACAAGGTGAATATATCTGTAATTTCGGAACATTCAAAGTTCCTGAAAAAACAGAACAAACTTTATTGACGGTTTTTGATTATAATTTTGAATTATTTAAAAATAAAAATTATTCATATAGAAGGGGATTCGGGCACATACTGCATAAATATACACCTGAGTGGGGCATTGATTTTCTTTCAAAAATAGGTTCAACTGAAATTAAGCATTATAATGGACAGAAACAAATCGATTACTTGGTTGAAGAATTTAATAAATATGAATATGTTTTAACATTTGATGAAAAGTCTTATTATACTACGGCAGCTGCATTGTGTGGAGCAAAGTCCATCATTTTAAACCCAAGTGAAAAACTTACACCTGTTGAGTATCGAATGAATAATCCAATCCAAATGTGTGGTGTTGCTTACGGAATGAATGATATAAAATGGGCAAATGAAACTATTGGGTTAGTTGAATATAATCTTAAACAGTTGGAACTAAGAGATAAAAAAACTGTTGATGACTTCATTGAATATTGGGAAAAAAAATTAAAATTATGAATTCTAAAATTGCATTTATAGAAGTTTGGATTGGAAAGATACCTGAATATTTTCGATATCACATAGAAACCCTCGAGCACATATCATGTGCTGATTTCTTTTTTTTCACAGACGACAAAGATTATGACTTTTCTAAAATTAGAAATCAAAACTTTCATTTGAAATACATCAATGAATCAGAATTTTTAGAAAGGTTTAATAAAACGTCAGAGATTAAAATAGAAAAAATCTCGTCACCGAAAAAAATAATTGATTTCAAATTATCATACTTCGACATGTTTTCTGACTACCTCCAAGATTATGGTTATGTTGGCATTTATGATATAGATACTTTATTTGGAGATATGAATAAAATTCTGATGAGTTATTTAGGTGAATTTGATTTTATTTCTGTTGGAGACGAAATTTATCATAATAGACTAAGTGGACCAATGATGATTTTTAGAAACGATAAAGAAATTAAGGACACTATAAAAACACCAAGATATTATGAAACTTTATTGTCCGATGAAGTATATGGTTATGGTGAACAGGAATTGTCCACAATTGCATTTAGAGATTATAAAGTCAAAATTATTTATTCTATGAATACAGAAACATCGAATGGTGGTAAAAATACCTTTGATGTATTATGGGAAGGAGGAAAACTAAAGATAAATGATGAAGAAAAATTATTCTATCATTTTTATAGAAAAAATCATACCAGTTTTAAAAAAGTTGGAAATAAAATTTATGGTAGGTATGATAAAAAATATCTAAACGATTTTTATTGGGTGTTCGGATTTACCGAAAACTACTCCCACACAGTAAAATATTTAATGAATTCGATACATAACTATTCTAACAGGAAATGTATCATATACTGTATAAATTTTGATTATAAGATTCCTGATAAATTCTTAACGAGTGAACAATTTATCGTTCGAAGAATCGACATAGAACAAGGTAATAAAGATTATAGAGGAAGAGACGAAAACATCATAAGTTGTAAACCAAAAATAATGATTGATGTCCTAAATTTTAAATTTGGTAGTCGATTTATTTTTATTGATAGTGATGTTTATCTTACAACTAGTGCAGATGATTTCTGTAAATATTTCGATAAGTTAGAACATTATCCTCTAATAAATTCTCACACTCATGATAAGTTGTATTTGACTAACTTGAGAGAGGGAGAAGAATGGACAAGTACCATTGATGTTTTGGCTGATAGATTAGGTGTTGAAGTTTGTGTTTTTCCCAGAAGAAAAACAAATATTATGTTATTCGATGAAAAATCTAGATGGTTCTTCGAAGAACAAATAGAATTATATGAAAACCATAAAGGTTCTGAAGCGGGTATTTTTGCTTTCCATGATGAGGATTCAGCTAATCTAATACTTTCAAAGTATAAGTTGATGAATAGTTTACATCTTTGTGATGTTGAAGAGAGTGATGATATAGATATGAATAAATTTACAGATACTAATCATCCGTTTCACATGACAGAACTTTCTTCTTTTTTGGAACTCCCAAAACACAAAAATGATATTGTTTTTTTTCACGGAATGAAAGATGAAAACAGGTATAAAAATATTGAAAAACTATATGGAAATACTGTCCTTGATTGTGAAGAAATAATTGTTTACATGAGAGGGGATTCAATTTTTTTCGAAAAAAATTCTTTTCTGTCCACAAAAAAAATAGATGAAAATGTTGATTTTATTGTAAAGAACAATGAAGGTAAAATATTACAAGTTTTGGAAAATCAAAATTTAAATTTTTATTGGATGTTCTACTTGTCGAATGTATATTTTGACAAAGGGTTATATATTATTGAGATAGTAAAATCAAATACTAAAACTAAAATATATAATAACTTAGTAGAAATATGATTGAAAATTTACACTTGTGGCACGCCGATAGAGGCACATATTTCGACAGGAATGTTAACATAATAAGTTGGAGTGACAAGTATCATATATTTTTGGGAAAATATAACTCTATAGGTAGAGATTGTAATTTTTTTTTACACGCGAATCATAGACATGATTGGATTACAACTAGCTCTCAACTATGGGGTCCAGTTACACCACAAATTGCTGACTTACACATGGACATGGGACACCCTTCTTGTAAGGGTGATATCATAATAGAAAATGATGTTTGGATTGGGGCTAAGTCTACGATAATGTCAGGTATAAAAATACACAATGGTTCAGTTGTCGCAGCAAATTCTACAGTGACTAAAGATGTTCCCCCGTTTTCAATTGTTGGTGGAAATCCTGCTAAAGTCTTAAAGTATAGGTTTAGTGAAAAACAAATAGAATCATTATTAAAAATATCTTGGTGGGAATGGACTGAGGATAGAATTAAGCAAGATGCTATTTTATTATGGTCAAATAAAATTGATGAATTTATAGACAAACATTTATGATAGATATAGATTATTCAAATGGGCAAATAAGAGTCACGACTCAAAATATTAGTTCTGTATTAAGTAAGGAACAATTACCTATAAGGGTTTGTATAAAAAATTCAGTATCGAAACAAATAATATGGTCTACGAACTTAGAAGATAATATGTGGGCGAGTTATGCTGAGAATGAAATGAATGATGTTGTTATATATGATATTAAAGAAAATTTTATACTTCAGTATCAATGGGATGTAATTAAACACGGTTCAATTTTTTATAAATCTATTTGGTTATACTGTAAATCTTTGATTAATTCGGGAATAAAACCGAATGGTTTGGTTATTGGTACGCACGATGGTGAATTCGGCGAATGGGTCCCTGTTGTAAAGGGGTTCATGTCTAGTGCTTTATTAGTTGAAGGTAGTGAAAAACAGTACAATAAGTTAAAAGAAAACTACGATGAAAAATATGATGTAACTTTCTTGAATAGTATTGTTACACCTGACGGTCGCGATGTAGAATTTTTTGAAGGAGGTAGAGGGTATACAAATACAGTTGTTGAAAGAGTAATAAGACATTGGGAATCAGAAGAAATTACAAGTTCAATAAAACCTTCAATAAGTATCAATCAAATAATTGAAGAAAACTTTATACAACACAATAAAAAATTAGATTGGATACATTTGGATGTTGAAGGTCTTGATGTTAAATTATTACTTAGTTTAAATAAAAACTATATACCCAAATTCATAATTTTTGAAGATTACAATTTGACTGAATCTGATAAAGATAACATATCAAAGTGGATATTAGAAAATAATTTTATAAAAATATCAGATGCGGGAATTTGTATGATTACTAATGTGAACTGATTTTTAATTATTTACTCTTTATCCATATTTATATGGTATGGAAACTCCTAACATTTATCGAAAATAAAAATGTTTTGGTGTATAAAATAGATTAATAATCATGCCGAATTTAAATCCCGTTCGATATAATAGTGGAACTACTTTAGATAATTCCATAAGTTTAAATCAAATTTCTTTTGGTGTAGAAAATGTTGCATATGGACCAACAATCCTAACTAAGTGGTATGCTAACACTCCAATTTATGGATTGATAATTGTATCGGATAGTTACTCTCAGGGACTGACCACACAAGAAAATTCTTATCCAATCTTTTGGGGTATTTCAGGTACGACATCAGTAGAGTTAATGGATTTAATTAATGGTCTTCCTGCTAGAAGTAATCTTACAAGATTTATCGACCCTGGAGATGCTATTAATTGGCTGGTTGAAGAAGGTAAGTATGGTATTCAAAACAGAACATATGAGGCAATAGTTGTAAGTGGACTCACACTATTATATGATGCGGGTAGTACTCTATCATATCCTTTGATTGGGACTACGGTTTATGACTTAACATTACCACCTGTAAGTGGGAACATGATTAATGGTGTTACCTATCTTAGTGATGATGGTGGTATTTTTGACTTTGATTCTACACTACAACAACATATTTCATTTTCTGATTTGGGAACCTTAAGTAATTTCACCGTTGGTTGTTGGTTTAAATTAGACACACTTCCATCAGTGAATGAGTATCCCTCAATTGTTACAAATGTTGATATTGGAGGAAATGTAAATTTTAATTTAGGATTCACTGCAACCCCTTGGGACGGAAAAATTACTGGAGGATTTAAAAGTAGTAATACATGGTATTATCCAAATGGTTTCACACCAATAACTGGTAAATGGTATTATGTTGTTGTGAGTTATGATGGTAGTACGGTTAGACTATACGTTGATGGTTATCTATACTCTCAAACCAATACCTCCACCTCAGCAGTATCTTCAGGTAACGGTAACTATATAGGAAGAGGTTCAGATTCATTGAATTATATTAATGGTAAAATACCAATTGTTCAAATATACGACACATACCTTACTGACTCTGAAATATTTCAGAATTATTCTATACAAGCATCTAGATTCTCTATTATAATACCAACACCAACAACTACACCAACTTTAACTCCCACGCCTACAGTAACTCCAACACCAACATTGACACAAACTCCAACACCAACTTTAACTCAGACACCTTCACCAACGACTAGCCAAATTATACCCCCTCATTTAATAAGTACTTGGAGAACTACCGGATTTAGTGAATCAATAACATTACCTTATTGGTCTGCTAGTACTTCTTATGATGGAACTATTGATTGGGGTGACGGAAGTCAAGATGTCAATAGTTTCGAAAATAGAACTCACGTTTATGCTAATCCTGGTGATTATGAAGTTAAAATATACGGTACGATAAGTGGTTGGACTTTCGGACAATATCCAGGTAACTCTGTTAGTAAGGATAAAATATTATCCATTACTCAATGGGGACCATTAAAGTTAGGGTCTTTGACCTTTAGTCATTTTTACAATTGTACTAACTTAATTTTATCTGGTGTTACAGATGTTTTAGATTTATCAGACACATTATTCCTATATAGAACATTCATGTTATGTAACAACATAACGACCATCAACAGAATTAATGAGTGGAACACAACTTCTGTTGTAAACATCCAAGAAATTTTCAAGAAAAGTCAATTCAACGACAATATTAGTAGTTGGGATGTTTCGAATTGTTTAACATTGAATGGTGCCTTTGATGAGACATTATTTAATCAAAATATTGGAAGTTGGAATACGGCTAAGGTTACTAATATGACCGCGGTGTTCAGTCTTTCGCCTTTCAATCAAGATATTAGTTCGTGGAACGTGAGTGGAGTTACATCTATGTTTCAGATGTTTCGTTCGACACCATTTAACTTTAATATAAGTGGTTGGAACGTATCTAATGTTACAAACATGGGATACATGTTTGAGAACTCACAATCCTTTAATGCACCGATAGGAACTTGGGATGTTTCCAAAGTAACTAGTATGATTTCCATGTTCAGTGGGGCAACATCATTCAATCAAGATATTAGCACTTGGAGTGTTTCCAAGGTTACTAATATGTCTTCAATGTTCAATAACGCAACTGCTTTTGATGTAAATCTTGGAAGTTGGAATGTTACTGCTGTAACTAATTTCAATAACTTCATGTTGTCAAAAACCGATACCGACTTTAGTTTCACAAATTTGGATTCGATATACAATGGTTGGAGTTCACAAAATGTTAAAACAGGTATAACAATTAATTTTGGCACGATTAAGTTTTCTGAAAATGGATTATCGGGAAAACAAATTCTTACAGGCTCACCTTATAATTGGATTATAACTGACGGAGGAATGATACAACCTACCCCAACCCCAACACCAACAATAACTGTAACACCGTCATTAACATCTACTTCAACTCCAACCCCAACCCCAACACCACCAGTTCTATATTTTTCAGGTAATTCTGTTATGTTCATTGATTCAACAGATAACTTAATTTACAAGTATGAACCTGAAGATAATACAATTTATTATCTATTCAGTGCGAATACTTCATCTCAAGCGCTCGATATTGCGGTTACAGATAACAAAATATTTATCAATGATATTTCAGGTGTAATATATTCCTACAATTATACAAAAGTACCGTTCTCAACAATTTATGACCAAAGTTATACGTTCTCATCATATGTGGGTTCTGGTATGACTGCAATCAATGATGATGAGATATTAATATCGTCTGACAAAGTTTATAGGATAACACTTTCCACATCAAACGTTCAAGAAGTTCTAAGTTTAAGTGCAAACTGTGTTACAAATGGTGACATAATTTATGATAGTATTCTAAATCAGTATGCTATCAGTCTAACTAACACTGCAACTTCTCTTAACTATATTAATGTATTTAGTGGTACAGGTGATGTTGTTACTTCTATTAATCTGAGTAGTCTTACAGGTTTGTCCTATAATGGAACACCTTACACTGATATAAACAATTTCCGAGGATTATATACCTATGATGGTGGTATATATTCCTTGACATATAATTTATATAATTACTACGTTGATATTGATTATCCTACCATATGGTCATACACCGAACCTAATAACAAATTAACCAAAAAGGTCGTAGGTGCTAGCAACATTTCATCATCGGTATTCTGGATAAATCCAGCACCTAATTTCAACTATGACGGGCCACTAGTAGAAGTGACACCAACACCAACACCAACTATAAATTCAACTCCAACTGTTACTCAAACACCTAATGTCACACCCACAATGACACAGACCGTAACACCTACAACAACCTCTGGATTGGAATCTATCTATTATCAATTTACAGGTTGTTGTGACGAAGTTCCATTTTTGATGGAACAAGTAGATTTTTCACAAATACCGGCAATAGGTTTTACATATTACATTACTACTGCTTCTAGTAGCTTCTGTGCAACTAGAGTCAATTATATGGGTCAGGGTGTTGTGATTGATGGTGGTTTTGCGGGGGCAGCAATAACCCCATACTTAGATTGTAATGATTGTATTACCTCTAATCCATGCCCATCAATAACACCGACACCTACTACAACAGAGACTCCAACACCGACACCTACTACAACAGAGACTCCAACACCAACTGTAACTGAATCACTTTTAATAACACCTACACCAAGCTCAACACCTGAACTCACACCAACACCAACTGTGACTGAACCACTTTCAGTAACACCGACACCAAGCTCAAGTGAAGGATTAACACCGACACCTACTACAACAGAGACTCCAACACCAACAGTAACTGAATCACTTCCAGTAACACCGACACCTACTACAACAGAGACTCCAACACCAACTGTAACTGAATCATCTCCAATAACACCAACACCTACTACAACAGAGACTCCAACACCAACTGTAACTGAATCATCTCCAATAACACCAACACCTACTACAACAGAGACTCCAAC
>JACCDW010117736.1_pt1 | contig 17081 bp, 24 predicted proteins | sample 7449781 | NCBI WGS metagenome assembly JACCDW01 (sample SAMN15323449, study PRJNA562643) | freshwater metagenome | isolation source: river surface water | place: USA:Blue River Watershed | collected 2017-08-18
CAGGGGAAGAGATAACACTCAGCGGCTGCTAGCTTCAATAACGAAGCAGTGATCTTCGGGTCGGCGTGTGATCCACACCTTCCAAATCACTTCATCACCAAAGCCTTCATCAACGACAGACTCCATTACATAAAGCTCCTCTAACAGGAACTTGATAACGTCGCTCGGCTTCCATCCGCTAGCGCGGAGAACGCCAGGCTTCATCACAACCTTCTTGTGGTAACGCAGCATTCCTGCCGCATGACCAAGACGTGTGATCATCTCAGCGTTGCCGATCGTCTGCACTACTGTTGCCATGGAACTAAACTCCAATTCAATAACGTTTGCCTGCGTTGTTACGGATGCGCAGCCCCCGATACTTATTCAACCCATCCCACCTTTCTTTTTTTCTATACGCAATTCATGTCGCGTGGGGTGTTGGAGAAGCGTCAGTAAATTTTTTCTCCTTTTTTGGTCCCTATAGGGCCGGTCTTTTGGTATCAAGATGTACATAACACCTAAAATTTGTAGTTGTTGCAAGGGTTTTGCCCAAAAATACAGACAAAAATGCCGGGGTTTTAAGCCCCGGCGGTGTAATTAAATAATTTTAGGTATTTTTATTTATCAGCCTTTGGCTTTTTTAGCTGCCACCGCCGCTTCAAAATAAGATTCGGGATCAGGACGCTGATTGACGAGTTCTTTGCGTGCGCCAGACACAAATCCTTGTACATCTAACGCGTCTGCACCGCTACTTGCCAGTTTTTTGGCTTCGTTTTCAATAGCTTCAAGTGCAATAATGCGCTCTGCCCTGTTCTTGGGGTTCATCTTGGTACTTACAACCCTATTTCTGTTGTCTTCATCCTACTTTACTGCAATCTTTCGCATTTTTATGGCGTAAAATACAAATAACAAGCAAACAATAGGTAATAGTTAGCCCCATGGCCCTGTCTCCCGCTGATTTCGCTGCCTATAGCCGTGCCACTGGGACTCCTTACCCCGAAGATCCGGAAGAAAGGGCAGAACTTGCACCAGAAGTCCTTGAATTTCGTCGTAATCAGCTACGTGGACAGCAAGAGGAGTCAAACTTACCCGGCATCTTAGGAGCCGCAGCAGCGGGCTTAGGTGTTCTAGGCGCTGCTGTTTTGGGACGTAACTTTTATAAAGCTCGTAAAGCGCCTGCTCAATCATTTCAATCTGCTGTTGTTGATCCAGAAAGCATGGCAACAGCTTCTAAAGCTACTTATAAAAAATCAACCGCAATTCCACAATCAACTGTTGATTTAACCACTATTAAAGCCCAAACTGATCCCTTGGTTCAGGTACAAGCTTCTAAGACTGTTGATACTGGTTTGCGCCAAAAAGAAGGAAGAATTACGCAGCAGCTTCAACGTAACGAAGACCTGGATCTGGCTTCTACGTCCGCTGGCCGTTGGATGCAAAATGAAAGAGCATTGATTCAAGATGAATTTTTAGAAGAAGGAATTATTCCTACGCCTACTCTTGTCGAAAATGAATTAGCCAATCGCCTTGGGACAGAAGCCAGCTCTTATGGCTCTAGTTATACACGCAGAAAAAATGCATTGCAACTTGGTGCTACTTACGGCGGTAATTTATTTACAAACGTAAAGGCTGACACTGTTGAAGTAGCGGGAATGCCGATTCCTGTTTCTGAGTTTAAACAAAAATACATTACTGAAGAAGTTGCGTTAGGCCGTTTGCCCAGACAAGAAAACATTAGTGAATTTGTTCGCGATATACGTCTTGCCAAAGAGGCAAAAGCAGAAGCCGGTGCCATGCAACTTGATGAATTACGCAATCAAATCACGTTGCGCCAAGAAGATCTTGGAATGCTGCAATACTCAGCGCAGCAAGAGAAAGATCCTGTACAGCGCCGCGCACGAGAAATGCAAATTGAAGGTGTTCAGGAGGAGCTTGAAGATTTAACCGATGCGTTTAACTCTGTTAGATACAATTATCTGGTCAGACCGGAACGTAGCCTAGCAGGTGCTCAACAATGGGCTCAAAAAACTATTGATAAAGAATGGCCAACCTCTCTTCGTCCAAATATTGAAGAAGGTTCTCGTATTTTCTTCGAGCAGGATCCAACAACACTGGAACCAATTCCAGCCAGCGTGGAAATTCGTTCTGGCTATCGGCCTTCTGTTCTTAATTTGGAAGCGCCTTCTTATGTTGGCCAGTCCGTGTATCAACCTGATGTTGGCACCGGCGTTGCTCCAGTTCTTCAAGCTGCTAGTGGAACAGCTATTCGTGGCAAAGGAGGACGTGGTTTTGTTGAAGAACCTAAACTTGAATTGGCTACTGGTGGACAGCAACGTGAATATGTTCGTAATGATCCTAAAGGAGGCGTTGGTATTTATGGTATGGAAACCGAGGGTCGACCTGCCGGTGCAATTAAACCTGGCACTGCAGGCGACGTAATTCGCAGTGGTGTTGCTAAAGGTGTAGTTCTTCCTAATACTGCTGCTGCACGCCGGCGTCCAACGGATGTACTTACTGAAGGAGGGGGTTATATTGAATCTCCTGAAGATGTATTGACTTTTGGCACGGGTTATGGAGGCACTACAAAAGGACAACGAATAGCAACTCGTGGGACACAAGTTCCAACTGTTAATCAATTAACTGTTAGTGCATTATCTGATTTAGATGATGACGCTTTAAACGAGATGGTTCTTATGGGGCAGGCCGCAGGCGATCCAACAAGTCTTGCCGCTGCACAAGAAGCCGAAAACGTCTTACGTTACAGAGGGGAAGCCGAAGCCCTGGAGCGCCAGCAACAAGCTTTATCTTCTGTACGGATGTCTGAAGCTGTTTTACGTGCAAATAGAATGGCTTCAGAACGTAATCCACGAGGCGGCATTTTACCTGATGAGATTACCAGTATCCGCAGACAGATGGCGACGATGGAACCTCAAGATGTTTCCTATAGAGCACGTGATCCATACTCAGAATCTTCCCTTCCTCCGCGTCAGCTTGGTTTGCAAGGTGTTACAGGATATGCAGCAAGACAACGCCAGTCTCCGGCAGATATTGCAGCTAATCAATTAGAGGCTTATATGAGTAAACTTCAAAGAGGACGCTCAACTCCGCTTACCTCGCAAGCCGTTATTCAACCGCGTCTCTTTTGATCATGGCTGAAAAGAAAAAGAAAGACAAAAAGTGGATTCAAGGCATGGACATGAAGGAAGGTGCCTTCACTGCCAAAGCCAAACGCAAAGGTATTACCACTGCTCAGCTGCAGGAAAACGTCCTTTCCAATCCAGATAATTACGATGAAAAAACCGTAAAACAAGCACGATTGCGTCAAACTTTGGTAGGATTAAAAAAGAAGAAAGATAAGAAGTAATGGCCAAAGATCATCGCCTTGCATTAGATCGTTATATCGATTTTGCCAAGGATCCTTTTCTTGTAAAAAGAAAAGTTGACTTTGATGACTCCTTTATGTCCAAAGCATCCAGTGGTAAGGCGCCCTGGATGCCAAGTCGTTTTGATGAGACAGACCTTCTTCGTCGTGTACAAACTCGCAAACTTCAACTAAACCCCGGCCTTAACTTCATTGGTAATACACCAGAAGAGTACGAGGTATTTGCTAATATTGGTCGTTTTACACGTAAAGAAGGCTATAACTTTGAGGAAGGACGCCCTAATACAACAATGCGTCCAGAAGAGCAGCCGGGCTTTTCTCCCATTTGGGTAGAAGCTTATCGCATTAGCCCGACCGTCAAACCAGAGAAGCGTGCTTCTAACCCGATGCCACGTGTTAATAACCCTGACCCAAGGGGTTACATGATGGCGGCAGCAGAGCAACAGGTATTAAAAGAAGCAGAAGGCGATAAGTCTGTTGCTCAGTTGATGTCTAGAAAGCCAGAAGATAAAGAAGAAGTTTTTAAACGTAATAATGAAGACGTTAAGAAGGCCTAAATCAAGCCCTTTATAATAAAAGAAAAAGATACCATGGCATCCGCGGCTGGTTTTGCACAACTATTGAAAGATGTAGCTAAACCTGCCCTTATGAGTGGCGGGCTGGCTACCGGACTTTCTTTGCTTAGTGGCGCTACTCCGTTACAAGCACTTGCCTCAGGTGCTGTAGACGTTGGAGCAGATGTCATTGCTTTAGGTGGGCTGCGTGCTCTTCGGCCTAATGCATATAAACCAATTAGAACAAAGAATTTAGATACAGGAGAAGAGAAAGTTGTACAAGGTACTCATCGTTTTGAAACACCTGTTAATATCGCAGCATCCATTGGTGCTGGATATGTAACCTCCCCACTTATCTATGGAACTGGTCAACCACAGCAAATTGCACAACAGGTTGAACAACGTGCTTTAGTTAATAACCTACAAACACCTCAACTTTTGTCTGCGGGCACCAATTTCCAGACGGCTGGTTTGCCAGATCCACAGGATTTTCAAAAGTTACTTAATCAACGTGGTAGCTGGCAACAATACTTGAGTCTTGAAGACCAAGCTTTAATCCAGCAGACGTTAGGAGGTGTGGCATGATGGGCTTTCAACAACTTCTCAATCAAGTAGGGGAGTTAAAACAAAAAGCATATACAGGTGCCAGTAAAAGTGCTGAAGCCAGTCGTCTTGCTTATTTGGAAGGTGAGTACAATCCTACGATCCTGAAAGAAGTACCAGGTATTCGTAATCTTACCCGTCAGCAATACCACAAAAACTTAGAAAAGTTAGGTGTTTCTTTTAAAGAAACTCCTGTCGAAGCAACCGCTGCTTTTGCTACCCGTCTAATGACGGACCTCACCAATGACGGTACGCGAGGTATCTACTGGCGTTATAACCATCCTTTGGCAGTCCTTGAGGCAGGAGCTAAGGCGGCTCTTGGTGAGCAGGCATACGAGGCCCTGGGACCAACAAAAACAGGTCTGATTACGGCTAGTATTGCTGTACCCGTTACTGCCGTCGCTGGCGCATACAACCTTTTAAATCCTGGCGAAATGTTCAGGCCAAAGGGTTTTGCCCAGGCTTATGCAGCCGAAGGATCAGAAGACCGTAGAGAAACAACTCAACCTGTTCCAGAATTATTTGAACGTTTCTTCTTGGGGCGCACTGGTCGTCCACTTGCGTATGAAGAAGCAAAGAAAGATATTCCTTCTTTAACACCTGAACGTTATGGTAATTACTTGCGTAATTACTATCAAGATAAAGGCTTCCTCGGCATTATTAAAGCAACACCTGAAAATCTTGAAGGCGTACCAGAGGCTCGTATGCTGGGTTATCCAATTACTATTCCATCTGTCACAGCAGCCGCTGGCGGCATCGCTGGTGCTGCGACTGCAATACGTACTGCTCCCAAGGTGGGAGGTTCCTTCAGGCGTGGTTTGGCCGGCGCTGCGTTGGGTACAGGTGCCGGTGTTATTGCAGGCAATCTTGCTAATACTGCACTTGCCGCAAAAGCAACGGAACAAAAACTACCGACCGTTGGTCAGTATGAAATAATGCAGTGATAGAATTTATTTAATTAAAGACACGTATAACTAGGTATGGCCGTAAATTACGCATTCCCAATGGAAGGAATGATGGGGCCGTCAACTCCCATTGATCGCATCACTGCCAAGAGCAGTATGTTTGGCGTACCCGGTACCACTCCGGGAGAACAGGTCATTGCTCGCGAAAATCTGCAACAAAAAGCGACACAGACCCTGGGGGGAGCGCAAAGTTTTTTAGGAGATTTTTTGTCGGGTAAACGTCCAGGCCTTGGCCGTACAGCCTTTATTGGGGGGATGATACCTGGCATCATGGAGGCTGGCTCTGAACTTCAAGCTGGTCGGCCTACAGGTGCTCTGGCTGCTCTTGGCGCAGGTGCACTTACTTCTGCTGCTGGTGCTGCACTTCTTAAAGCTCCTTTTCTTCCTGCCAAACTTGCAGGCGGTGCACTTCTTTTAGGCAGTAGCTTGATTCCTGGTGCTAGTGCTCAGATTGCTGAATCAACTCTTCAATCTTTAACAGGAAAACCAACTAAGGGTAAAGAAGAAGAATTTAGCACTCAACTGGCCATGCGTGGCCAGATCATGAATCAAAATCTTGATATGTTAAATCGAGACTATGCTACTCAACTTAATAATTTAAAAGATCTTACTCAATTTATGAATGCAGCACAAGTACAACAATACAAAGCAATGGCACCTGAACTTGAAAAAACTAAGATGAACGATTTTGCGCGTTATCAAACGGCAATGGCGCTTCAAGGCCAGATCCAAGGGCGCCTTGGTACACTTGCAACGGCAGGTGCGTTGGCGCAAGGTGCACAGGCCGGTAGTTATGCAACAACAGATACGATTCTCAGAACTAATCCCTATGCGCAGGCAACACTGCAAGCCCCTCAAATTAGGTTTGGTTGATTATGACTAATTCTTTTGCTTTAGGTGGTTTTACGGGCACTGTTCCTTCCTACGGAAGTTATGGCGGCGACTTAAATATGCAAGGCTTAGCTGATCGTCTAAACCAAACAGGGATCGCCGGTCGCTATGGTTTAAACAAAGATGAACTACAATCTTATAAAGATGTATTTGGTGATCCTCAGACCGCTGGCTTAGCTTATATGCTTGACCGGCGCAGTCAATATGGAAGTGATCCACAGCGTTTAAAAGAACGCCTTGAGGTTGCCCTTCCTTTCTATCAAAAAATTGGAGAGCAAAGCCAAAAATTTGGCCTCCAATCTAACTTACTTGGAGCTGGTTTGACTGCTATTTCCAAGATTCCTGAAACAATCAATGCCATGCGGGCAATTCCTCTGCAAGGTTTGTATCAACAAAATCAAACTACACCAAATATTTTTGCTTCCTATGGATCTGGTCGTCCCGGATTCAGTGGGATTCGTGGTCGTTTAGGAGCTGGCTAATCATGTTTTCAGTTGCCCCTGCTAGTTTTGGTGCTAGCACACTTGCAGGTTTATCGGGTACAGGTGCGCTTGCCGGTGGTGGTAGTGGCCTCGCCGCTGGCCTAGGTGCTGCCCTTGGCCCTATTGGTTGGGCTGGATTAGGGTTACAAGCCGTTGGCACACTTGGCTCTTTAATTGGTGGCGGAACTGCTGCAGCCGAAGCTGAAAAGCAGATGAAGGAACAACGCCAATATGGTGTTGGGAGTAGTTTATACGCTCAAGAATTTCCACGTTTTCTCGACTACAGAGATACTAAACGTGAAATTGCTTTAGCTAATTCGCCAGGTTTTCGTCAAGCAGAAGGTTTTACCGGGCGTCAAAATACATTTGATAGTTTTGCCGGTAAATATGGTCCGGCAATGGCTCGTTTGTCCGCAGGTTCTTTTTACGGTTGATTGTCATGGCTTATAAAGACGAAGAATTATTTGAGGGTATTTTAAAGCGGTATTCTGGCTCAAGCATGCAGCCTTTTGTTAGAAGTGCTAGACGTGCTGTGCAGCTTGGACAAGAAACAGGTCAGTCTGCCGCTGAAAATTTACGTGCATTAGCTGATGTACGCGATTGGAAAAGCGGCGCAGTTGAACGTGCTGCTCGTAAACTTTCTAAAATACCGACTACTGCAATTGATTCTCAACGGTATTCTTATCTGGAGCCAATTGTTCAATCAACTTACAAAACAGTTGTTGGGCGTTCTGCCACGCCTGAAGAGGTCAGTCAAAACATCGGTCTTGCTGGAGCATCTCGTATTAATCCAAGTGATCCTGGTGCTTTTACTGCATTTATGAGTGATGTACTTCTTTCTTCTCCTGAGGGAATCTCTAAGTACAAGACACAAGCTGACCTGGATTGGGAAAGATTGAGAGGACCTATGTTCACAAATCCTGACGGCACTCTTGCGCGGGGCGTTATGCGTTTTAATCCTGAGAATGTACAGACTGTTATTAATACCATGCTCGGGTGATAGTAAACTTATAGAAGATATTAAATGCGATAAAGTTTAAGATGGCTACCGGAAGAACTCCTGCAGAGTTAAGAGCGGCCGTTGCATCCCAACTTGCTGCTGGCAAATCTCTTGCTGAAGTCAAATCTAGTTTTGCGGGACAGCAATTAGGTGGCAGCATTGTCCAAGATGTTGCTCAAAACAGAGGTTACATAGCTCCTGCTCCTGCCGCTCCCAGGCCAACTCCTGCTGCCGCTCCTGCCGCTCCCTGGTCTCCGCCCCCATCTTCTTCCTCGTCATCGGAATCTTCTTCTGGTAGAACAACGCAAGAAATAAAAGCAGCTGTTGCGAGTCAAGTTGCAGTTGGCAAACCTCTTGCTGAAATTAAGGATAGTTTTGCCGGGCAAAAGCTAGGCGGAAGTGCTGTACAAGATATTTGGAATAAAACACGAGCATCTTTACCTGCAGCTACTACAACAACTACTACTCCTTCTACCACAACTGCAACAACGTCTTCTGCAACAGATCCTTTTTCTTCTGACGTTTTTGGATCTTCTATCCCTGGAGGCATTACAGAGCCAGAATATACTGCAGCACAACGTGGAGCTGAATTACAAACCCAAAGTCAAATTTCAAATTATGGCTGGGACGCACAAAAAGCAATTGCAGCTCTTCAGCAAGCTGGAGCTACAGAGCGTACAAAATATGAAGTAGATAACAAAATTCCATTAGTGCAAGCAGAAGCACAAGGAAAAATTGATCTTCAAAAAATTGTAAATGCTGGCTATAAAAATATTGCCAACATTGAACGTGGTACAGAGATGGTACGCAACATCACTAGTATGTTTAATTTCTAAGTTGAATGTACTAAAATACTTTTAGAGTTACTCCTGAATAGATGACTTACGCTGCAACCAGTACCCCTGGACGTAATACTCGGACTAAAGCTCAGCTCATGGCTGAAGGCATGTCTGAATCGGAAGCACAAGATCTTGTAAATGCCCAAGTCGCTCGTCAATATGGCGGTGGTATGTCGGCAGCTGAACTGCAAGATTTTGAATCCCTCATTGGTCGCCTTGAGGGTTCCAAGATGCGTCAGGCTGCTCAAGCCAACCGTGCACGTCAACGTGATGTGTTTGCTGGTGGCCTTGCCAGTATGATGGGTAATTTCTAATATGCAAGACTCTTCTGCAGATGCTTCCGCAGAGCTGGGTCGTTACCGCCAGGCGGCTGATATTGCGTACAAGTACGCCAAAAGCCGCCTTAATAAAGAGCAACCCTCAGATAAACTAGATAAAGAAGAAACTGATGTCAAATCAGACATCAAGGAAACCGAAAGGTCATGAACGAAGAAGACTTTTATTACGACAAAGATAAGGATTTAAATTCTTATGATTTGTTGTTTGACGAGGACAAAGCTCGTAAAGCAGCTTCTGCCGTTAAAATCTTTCAAGACGTTTCCGTTGGTTCTTCTAAAGAGAAGATGAAGGAAGCTGGTGCACAAGAACGAGCCTCTATTGGAACATCAGGTGAAGAGCAAAGAAAGTCTGCAGCCCAAGCTCAGGAATTCAGTCAAAGCGACGAAGCGAGAGACTACGCTCAGTCCCAAAGAGCATATCGATATTGAAGTCTTCGACCAATGGGTCGATAATTTAGACGCACCTACAGAGCAAGCATTCAGAGCGTTCTGCGCGGAGAATTTCTCCGTTATTGAATGTTATCTTTATGCTCGTTTTTTGCGTTATAACGGCTGCATAACAGGTTGTGATCTTTGGCTCCAGGAAAACTACCCAAAGCCTGATCACCGTAAAGTCTTGATCAATGAAATTGAAGCGATGCAGGAGGACATCCGTCTGCTTCGAGAAGACATTGATAACGGTGTTGTCAAGCGTGATTCGGGTGTTGCCAGGATTGCCAACATGCAGAAGGAATTGCGTGGCACTATTGCACAGATTGACTTGTTTACTGGCAACAAGGACCGCAAGGGTTTGTTGATGGCTGGTGCTGATCGTGCCATTCGCGAATTGCTTACCATCTTTAAAGATGATCCGATTGAAGTGCCCCTGGAAGAAGCGTCAATGAGTGTGTGGTCACATATGCAGATGGAAGAGTAATTAATTTAGACTAGTCATATGAGAAAGCCACCACCGCAGCCATCTGAATACGGCGAAGACATTGCAGGTCGTTTGTTTGATGTTGTACGCCAACTTAAAAAGAATCGGGAAGAGTTTGCGGGAGTGCGCCGCCCTACACCATTAGCGCAAAACGTGTCCCAAGGGCAAGAAGTTATGAATGCTTTGATGCAAAAGAAACAAAATGAGCAAGCATAAAATGCCGCCAGAGCTCCTGGAGCATTTCAAAAAGAAAGAAGCCAAGAATGAAGATGGCAGTGAGATGTCAGATAAAGAAAAAAGAAAAGCAGCCTTAGATAAAGCCCGTAAATATCAAGAGAGAAAGAAAGACAACAAAGCAAGCAAATAGGGTAGTATTCAGTAATACACTGAACAATACCTACCGTGCCTGCGTACCAGCATCTTGCCTATCGCCGCAACGCTCAAGCTGCTGCACGTAGACAACAAATTCGTATCCCACGTAATCTTGAGTCCTTGCAAAAAGCAAGGGAAGATTTTGGTTTCTTTTGTGAGTACGTAGCTGATAAACCGCCTGCTCAACACCACAAGGAATGGCATCGTCACTTTGTAACCAACGAAGACAGCAGTTGTCTCCTTAAGATTGCTGGTCCTAACGTTGATCTTTTAGCCCCTAGGGGCTCTGCGAAGAGCACAGTCCTTGGTTTGTTTACTGCCTGGGCCATTGGTATTCATACCATGGCAAAGAAGCCACTACAGATTCTTTACTTGTCGTATACGGTTGATATCGCACGCTCCAAGTCAGCAACCATTAAACGCATCATTGAAAGCAAACGGTATCAAGAAGTTTTTCCAACCGTACGCCTTCTTAAGAATGTGACCAGTAATGAGTACTGGTCTATTGATCACAAGTTTGCAGGCATCGACACCACTGGTGAAGAACAATTCACGCTTTGCGCTGCAGGCCTTAAAGGATCGGTGACCTCCAAGCGCTCTCACCTGGTCATTATTGATGACGCTATCAAGTCAGCCGCTGATATCTCTAATCCTGACATCCGTAAACAGATGCAGGACAACTGGAATGCTGTGATCGCACCCACCATGTTTGAAGGTGCCAGGGCCATTTGTCTTGGTACACGCTTCCGTCATGATGACATTCATTCGACGACATTTAATCCACAAAACAACTGGATGCAGATTGTTCTTTCTGCGATTCTTAATGATCCCAAGACAGGAGATGAACAGTCGTATTGGCCAGAGATGTGGTCTTTAGATTACCTGAAGGAAAAGAAACGGCAGGCACCAATTGCTTTTTCGTTCCAGTACATGAATCAGGTCATCAGACAAAACGAATTGTCGTTGGCGCCTGAGCTGATTGTCAAAGCAGAGATTGCTACGGAGTTTGACACGCTTGCAGTTGGCGTTGACCTTTCTGCTGGCACTAAAGAAAAGAATGATTACACTGTGATGGTTCTCGGTGGACGAATTGGTGATCAGATTCACGTGATTGATTATCGCCGTTTGCGCGTGATGGGTAACCTAGAAAAACTAGATGCTCTTAAAGAATTGCTTAATGATTGGTCGGTACTTGGTAGGGACGAAAGCGGCAATTACTTCCCAACCTACTCCACGTGTGATATTTATTCAGAAGCTGTTCAGTACCAGGCTTCCTTGGAAGCTGACTTCAAACGTGTTTGTTTAAATAACGAAAGCCTTTATAATTTAAATTGGCACCCCGTTAAAGGATTCCGTGCAGATAAGTTGGCACGTTTTCGAGGTTGCATGGGTCTCTTTGAAGACCGTAAGATTATCTTCAATCGTTACCGTAACTTCACCGCCATGTTTGAAGAGTTAACCAATTTTGGTGTCAGTAGCCACGACGATTGTGTCGACGCGCTTGTTTGGATGATTAACGGATTGATGCGCAAAGGTAAGCTCCAGCTCGATTACTAAATCTTAAAATTAGAAAAAAGCTTACTCTAGTCGTGGGTCCTGAATACATTGCTATCGGTCTAACGGCCGTTGTATCTGCTGTTACTGGTGGCAGTTGGGTTGCAGGCAAGATCCTGGGCAGGCAAAACGATCAGATCCAGCAAGCTTTTAATTACATCGGATCACAAAAACGTAGGATTGATGTTTTGGAAGACGACTTAAAGCGCATGCCTTTGGAATACGTTCTTAAGGTAGACTTCCTGAGAGAAATCCAACAGATGCATGACAACTTCAATCAAATTAACAATAAGCTTGATAAGCTAATGGAGAAATTGCTTGAGTCCAAATGAGTTACATCCTTGAGGTCCAGGAGGACGAGAACGGAGATCAATACATTGTCTTTCCAGATGAGGTCACCGAAGAGTTGGGCTGGGAAGAAGGAGACGTTCTTAACTGGGATGTCCGTGGTACAGGCATCATCATCAGCAAGGTCAATGATGCAGCTGGCTACGAGGTTATAGAAGAGTAGAATAAACGGATTGACGGATGTAAAAATGCAGAGCATTAAAGGTGGTCTTCCAGTAGGCGGTAATTTAGGATATTTTGCAGCTGGTAACCCGCTTACAAACCCAGCATTTAAAATCCCTGGCGGCGAAAGTCCTTACAAACAACCTGTTCTACCAAAAGAAGAATCTCCGGAAGAAAATATTCCTTTCTTTTTTCCAGGGCAACAACAATTGCCTAGCGCAGGAATCGGTAATGTTGGTGGTTTAATAGCGCAGCTTCAACCCTCTCAGAAGGTTTATGATATCTTTATGCGCGCTCCTGGCGGCACCGTGGTGGATCATCCAGCATTTGCGCGGCAACGCACTGATACTGCACCTAGACTTTACGACCCAAATAACTATACACAAAATAATAAACAAAATCCTTTACGAGATTATCGTTGGCCCGCCAGTTTTAGCCCCGGGAGTCTAGAGCCAGGAATACGTCCATACTTTGGTAACAGACAAGGACCTGGCTTGTACGGTGAAATGGGTACAGGTGCAATTTAATTCTCTTAAACTGCTAGTATTTAATTAACGCACAAGGTGAATAATGGCTGACGCTAAAGCCCGTCTACAAGAAATCATCAACGCTTACCTTGATAAGGACAGCGATATCGTTGTTGATACGGGTATTGTTGCGTCCCATATTGCACAGATGAAACTTTTTGGTATTCGCCAAGGAGTTGAATTCTTTCCTGCTCAGGATAACTTTGGCGCACAACGCAAAGACTTTATCGATAGGGTACTGAAGTACAACAAGATGGATACCCGGTTAGATTCCATCTGGGAATACTTCTTGTGTGATGGTAAGGGACTTTTTTACATCCGTCCTACCAAGCAGAGCTATCGCCTTTACTATTTCCGCGAACATGAATATCGCGCATATTACAACGTGGACGGTGAGCTGGATGAAGTGGTCATCATCTACAGTTATAAAGTGCGTCGTGGTAATGGCTTTGGTGAACAGCTGAACACTACAAATATTTCTGGTACCAAGAGCACATATAACCCTGGAGCTAAACGATATATTCGCCTTGCCATCAGGCCAAAAGAAATTGAAGAAACACACTCCGATTCTGAACTGAATTTTGACATGCCCACTTATGCGTTGACGGGTAATACCAAAACGTTAAAAAATAGTCTTGGCTTTATTCCTTGCGTTGAAATTATCAATAACACGCAAGGCTTCTCGAACGAAGGCTCTGGTGAGTTTGACGCAGTAGCAAACCATATTTGTACGCATGATGAATTGATGCGTACCATGCGCAAAAACATTACATTCTTTGGTAACCCGACCCTTCTTTCGTCTCGTCCGAAAACTGACCTGATGGAAGCTGGCGGCGACATGACCGTTCAGCGTCCTTCTATTGCAGCAAACTCTGGCTTTACGAGTCCCGCTGCGTTGAGTCGCTCTACGTTTAAAGCTGATCCCGTCAGTCGTGGTGTTGATGGTCAAATCCGTGTGCCACGCGTTATTGCAAACCTGGAACCAAACGACCGAGTTGGTTATATTGTTCCAGATGCAATCACTGGTGACCAAAACGCATTTGCTCGTCAATACCGCGAAGAGATTCGTACTGCACTTGGTGGTGTTGATGAGCTTTCCATTTCTGCAGGTGTGACCGCGACTGAATACAAATCACTGTTTGGACGTGTTGCTGCTACATCTAAAAAGAAAGCAAACGCTATTTATACACACGGTATTTGTCGTTGCCTGGAACTAATCATTTACCAAGAAGAACAATTATTCAAGTCAACCCTTGCTATGGCCGCAGGTTTAGAGAAGCCCGTGGATCTACCTGCAGAAGCTTCTCCGGAAGAAGAAGCTGCTTATGAAGATGCAATGAAGCAATACAATGAGCAGCTCAAAAATCTTATGATGGCTTGCGTGGAGACCCAACAGATTCCACCCAAAGTTATTGGCCTTATTCCTGATGGTGATATTACTATTTTATGGCGCTGGATGGGACCTGTGTATGAGGACTCAACCCAAGACATCCTTAACAACTCCATCGTGGTACGCAACCTTCAAGAGTTAGGTGTTGATAGCATTGAAGCACTGAAATACCTCTTCCCGTCTAAGACGGATGAGGAACGGGCCGAGATGTTATCTGGGTTCCCATTCAGGATGGTGAACGAATTACAGGGTGCATACTCTCAGTTCGCTCGCTTAGTGGGGGGCATGATGCAGACTCCTCACCCGCAAGCACCGGATCTTCCGATGGCTGCGGATCCAAGATTGGATTTAACGCCATATCTGTATCGAACCTTAGAAGCTCTACAAAAGGAGATGAGTTATGCAGGACGCTACCGTCCAATCGATCCCACAGACGAGCCCATCACCAGTGGCGGTGGCTCCAAGCAGCTACGTGGTACCGGCACAGGCTCCGGCACCTCAAGCTCCAGTGGCGTACCAGGTGGGTACCAGTTACCCCCAAGCAGTGCCTCAAGCGGTCCCCAGTTACCAATCAGCCCCTACTCAGTACGCCCCCCAATCCCCATCGGAGGCCAGCAACCCATGGGAGTCGGCGTTCAACAAGGTGGTGAACCTGTTGAGCAGTCCAGTTCAATCCCCGTTCCAGGGTCAACCATCGCAGATTCCGACCCAGTACGCACCGGCCAACTACGGTCAGCAGTACAGCAACCCAGCTACGCAACAATCGGCTCAGCAGACCTGGTCACCCAACCAGGCTTACTCGCCCAGCTCTTCCCAAATTTCCTCGACAATCTCCTCGGCTCTCAACGGCCTGGAAGCGACGAGCGAGGTGCAAAACGCGATCGCGGATTACCTGCAGCTAAGTCCAGAAAGCCGAAACGTAATTAATGCTTACGGCTGGGACGCACCTGCTGTCCTTAACAACTATGGCCTCCAACTGGAAGCCATGCTAGATAGTGCAGTTGCCTGGGGCAGCAAAGCACAAGAAGTTCTTCATCGTTATGCCAACTTCTCGGTTGCTGAGCACCAAGAGAACCTGGCTTACAACGAGATCCTGACTAATCCCGACGTACTCAGCGACTACACGCTGAAGTTCTTTGGTCCCGAAGGCCCATACCCTGTGTACGAGGACGAGTCCCAGCTAGAGACCCGTGGTTATCCAACTCAAGCAATTCAGGATTACATGGGTCAATTCCCTGCACCTCCTGCTGCTTCTGCTCCTCAGCAACCTGAGAACTTCTGGGGTAGCTTCAAGCAACAAATGGATGTGGACCCCAGTAATGCCTGGCGTCTTCTGAACCAAGCTCAGCCTCAAGTCGTTGCAAACAAACTGTTTGTGATGGAGTGACGCCATGCGTGGCCGTCTTAAATACGGCATCCCTGCTGCTGCTGGTTTAGCTACAGCAGGGTATGCCCTTTCTCAAAATGAAGATCCAGGTTCTGCCATTCTCTCCGGAGTTGGCGGAACGCTGGGGGGAGCAGCCGGCTTACTTGGTGCACGTGCACTTGCGGGTAAATATGCAAAAGACGTTGCAGGTTTAGTGAATACCGGCAAAGAAGCCGCAGTTCGAAATTTAACTTCTGCATCTCAAAATATTTATCCACCTCTTAAAACATCTGTTCGCACTGTATCCCCTGCTGAAGCTGCGGAAGCAGAGAAAATCAATAGGTTACGTTCGCAGATGGCAGGGGAAAGCAAGCGTGCTGCTTTGCTTGGTGGAATGGCTGGTGCTATTCAAGGATTGCCTCAAGCCACTGAAGCCGGTATGTATTCTGGCCTTAAGAAAGGATTCGGTGCAATCGCTGCTCCAGCTGGTGCTCTTGCCGCTGGTTTAGGTGGCGTAGCACTTGGTGCGATCCCTGGTTCTATTGGTGTTCCAGGATTCCAGCAAGGAGGTGCTATTGATCCAGAATCCCCTGGGTCCAGTAACACAGCAAGCGCTAAATACGGTGTAACTCCGTATGCATCTACGCAGTACATGTAATATTAAATTACGGACTGCTAAAATTTGTGATAGATAAGACATATCTATGTCTGAATCTTTCACCCGATAAAACACTTCCTGCGACACTGGAGGATAAAACAAAGTGTTCATTGATAACGACTTTCCAAAGATTCTGGGTGCGGAACTTTACCGTCCTCACCCTGCTTACATTGCCGAAATGGCAGTGGAGCCTGTGGTGGTTCATGACTTCACCCGTCAGCCTGGTCAAACCGTCCAGTTAGACCGCTATAAGTTCTGGGGTACCCCTGGTACGAAGGACAGCCGTGAGCGTATTGCCGATCAAACCATCGGTACCGCTAACAGCCGTAACATCACCAAGGAGAAAGTCCTGGTGGTGCTTAAGGAGTACACCGGTCCTGCAGATCCGGGTGATCCGACCCAGCCTTCGACCTTTAAGATTGCTCGCGAAACCCTGATTACGGCTCAGCGCCTGCTTCTGGACTCGGGCAACCTCAACATGTTCCACCAGTCGATCGGTAGCCTGACGCTGCTCGACGACTATCGCCGTTGGCGCGACCGCGTGTTCATTGATGAACTCGCCAAAGCAGAAGCCAATGGTGCTGCCTCTACCACCCAAGGTGGTTACTACTTCGCTGGTGGTAAGACTAAAGATTCCTCTGGTCGTATCTCCTACTCCAGCACTGAGTACGGCAACGAAGTTCAGCAGTTCCAGGTGAAGACCGACCTGCTGACCATTGTTAAGGATCTGCGCAAGCGTAACGTTCCGACCTTCG